>X415_White_Rhinoceros__coassemble_83_pt1 | contig 29035 bp, 24 predicted proteins | sample X415_White_Rhinoceros__metabat2_low_PE_005 | metagenome-assembled genome bin X415_White_Rhinoceros
GGGGTGGGGGTAGTACACGATGCCAGAAAAATAAGGGCAACGAGGCAGGTCCAAAAATGTATTTTATCTTTCATAATGTGCTATTATCGGGGTCAAAGTTAGGCAAAAAGATAATAGAAATGCAAAAAATGCCATTTTGGCAAAAAAACAGTACTTGTTATTTATGCTTTTAGTATCTTCGCAGATTGATTTTTGACTTGAAAGAAATGGGTAAAAAAATACAAGATAACGACCGTATTTATTCTTTTTTGCGGTTCTTTGTGGATTTCAGTTCTCGTCGTGCATACAGACGTTTTGAGGTTCATGGCGATAAGAATATTCCCAAGGATGGTTCCGTCATTTATGGCATCAACCATAGCAATACCTTGATGGATGCTCTTGTAGTATTGGCTACCAGTCATCACAAGAAGGTCTTTATGGCTCGTGGCGATATCTTTGCCAAGCCTGTTGTGGCAAAAATCTTGCGTTTCATGCGCATCCTCCCACTGTTTCGTATCCGTAATGGCATTGCAGCCGTTCGAAACAATACAGATTCAATGGAACAGGCTGTTGATGTCGTTCACGATGAAGTGGGTCTGTATCTGTTCCCGGAAGGTCGTCACCGTACCAAACACTCCTTGCTTCAGCTGAGTAAGGGCATCTTCCATATTGCCATGGATTCGAATGGTCAGTTTGGCGATGAAAAACCCATTTACATTGTGCCAACTGCCATTGAATATGGTGACTATTTCCGTTTCCGCACCACCTGTATGGTGAATTTTGGTGAAGCTATCAATGTCACCGACTTCATCAAAAATAGCACGGAGGAAAATGAGGCAGTACTGATGAACCAGCTTCGTGAGATGCTCTATGGTCGTATCTCTGAACTTTTCACCTTTATCCCTGACGATGAGGATTACGATGCTACTTGGGAGATTGTCAAGATGAAGAACGAAAAGCGTGCTGGCGGTCTCTACAAGAAGATGCTTCGTAATCGTTCTACGGTCGAGAAAGTTCAGAAATATAAAGAGGAGCACCCTGAAGAGGCAAAGCAACTTTTCGAAAAGGTCAATGCCTTCACCGAACAGCGTATCAAGAATAAGATTTCTGTTACTTCGGTGGCTAAGAAACGTCCTTTGTTTAACTCCTTGTGGAAACTCTTGGTAATCCTCATCGGACTCCCATATTTTGTAGCCTCAGCCGCTGCGAATATGCTGATATGGATTCCTACTATCATCATCCGTAAAGGTTTGAAGGACCCTGCTTTTGGCAATACGGTCTCGTTTGGAGTGCGTTTTGTCCTCTTCCCATTTGTCTTTATAGCAGGTACTGTGGTGATGTTTTGTCTGCTGCCATGGTATTATGCGCTTGCAGGTACCATAGCTCTCTTCTTCTCCTATGACTTGTTCATCGACTATCGTGAGCTTTGTCGCCGTTGTCTCTCCGACATCCGCTGGTCTTTCAAGACAAAGCTCCGTCGCCAGTACAAGGACTTGGGACTGGATGAGTTTAAGGCATAAAAAGGGATAAAAAAAGCAGACCCGAGTGGGTCTGCTTAATGTCGGGATGACAAGATTCGAACTTGCGGCCTCTTCGTCCCGAACGAAGCGCGCTACCGGGCTGCGCTACATCCCGATCCTTTTTTTGACGCGGCAAAGATACATTTTTTTTAGATATCCGAATCAAAAAAGCATACGAAACGTTTAAAACACGTAGTTGAACCCGATAAAGGTCTTCAGCTTTTGACCATCACGACTATCCAAGGCACGACCTAGGTCGGCCGACACGATAAGGTTGCGATTCATGATGAGCTTCAATCCACAGCCTGCACTCATGTGAATGCCATCGCGTTCACCACTGAGGAGACCAGCATCCGCTGGAGCAACAAAATCACCGACAGCAACTGCTGCGATTTCATCTTCACGAAACTTCTGAGTCACTAAACCGGCATCAAAGAATGGATTCAAAGCCACCATCCAGTTCTGGTTGATGAACTGGAAACCAACCACTCTCCAACGCATCTCCACATTGGCAAAGGTGAAACCCTCGCCGATGACACCGTTACGGTTGACACCACGCATCGTGACACTGCCGCCCAAACCCTCGGTGTACATCTTCTGGAAGAACATCGTGTTCAGGTTGTTAATCATGTACCATGGCATCTCACCAGCCAATACATTCTGAGTGCCTAAACGATAAGCCAAGGTGAGTTTCTCCCCGTAAAGAGGAATATAATGTCTCCACAACAAAGTGGCCGATAGGTTACTGTAACCTCTTTGGTCGATGAAATCAGGCGAACCAACCAATGTGGCCTCTGCATAAATACCCTTCGTGGGGTCACTGGTGAGGTCACGACTGTCGTATACCAAGCCGAGACGAATCTGAGCGGTGTTACCACCATTGACTTCGTCCTGATGGATGACGCCATCATTCACATAACGCTCATATAAGGTGGTCTGATTCTCATAACCTGGCAAATCGATACGGTTCACCGCAGTGTTGTAATAAGCCAAACCAAAGGTCCAGTTCAGGTTCTTCACCCCAAAGAAAGGACGCTGCATGCTGCCCACAAAACGGAACTGATTGCGATTGATGAAGTTGTAACCGCTCTTCTCACCATCGACCAAGATATTGGGGTCGATACGTCCCGCCTCAAAGCCGTTGAATCCAAAGAACTCATATTTCTTGGCATAGAAATACGTGACGTCGAAAAACAACTTCGTGTCCTTCACCACGTAAGGCATATCGGAATAAAAACGGAAGACCCCCGAGCCCTTCGTGTATCTCGAAGCCTCCACGTTGAACTTGTAATTGTATTTCGGATAACGCGTGCCATCTCCGTAGTTGAAGATGTCACAGCATACTCCATATTGGAACCCTAAGTCGGCATCAAAACCCACCACAGGCAACGGACCGAAGTTCCATCCCTTCTTGATAATCTCGCCCTTTTCGTTGTAAGTCTTTTCCTTCTTGGCTTTCTTCTGACCGTCCTGTGAATAGCCATAGCCCACTACCAGCAGCGCCATGACCAGTAAGATAATCTTCTTCATGATAAATAACTTTTGTCAATGCAAAAGTACGTATTTTTACTAATTTGTCAATAGGGTAGTCAAGATTTTTTGTCAAATCAAGAAGAGATGATGATTGATGATTGGTAAGATGTTGGTTATCAGAAGAAACCAAGTTAATGGCTAATGGTCAACAGCCCGTCAGATGCTCAACGAGGATTTTCGCACCAATAAGGATGAGGATGATACCTCCGATGATACTGGCGCTTTTCTCGTACTTCGAGCCGAAGACATTTCCGATTTTGACTCCTCCGATGCTGAAGGCAAAGGTGGTGAGTCCGATAATCAGAATGGACCACCAGATGTTGACTTGCAGACAGGCGAAGGAGATGCCCGTAGCCAAAGCATCGATGCTTGTGGCGATGGCCAAAAGTAACATCGTCTTGAAATCTAAAGCACCATTATATTCCTCTTCCTCTTTATGAGATAGCGCTTCACGTATCATATTGGCTCCTATCAGCACCAATAAGCCGAAGGCAATCCAGTGGTCGACCGACTCAATGAGCGACTGAAACGACACGCCAAGGTAATATCCAATCAGGGGCATCAAAGCCTGGAATCCTCCAAACCATATCCCGCATATCAAAGCAGTTCTCCATGAGAACTTTTTGGTTGTCAGTCCTTTACATATTGATACAGAGAATGCATCCATGGATAATCCAACGCCAATAAGAAAGATATCAATGAAATTCATAATGCTATCGTATGAGGTGGCAAAGATAGAAAGAAGTCATGTTAGATTTCTTTGAAAAAATCTTTTTTTTGTCTTGTATTTCAGAATTATTTCTACCTTTGCGATTCATTCCGACCTTGAGAAAGTCGGTTTTTTGAAACGAGAGTATTGTTTTTATGCCGAACCTGTATGTCATATCGGGCTGTAATGGAGCCGGTAAGACGACTGCATCGATGACAGTGTTGCCTGAAACGCTGCATTGCGATGAGTTCGTCAACTGCGATGCAATGGCTAAGGGTCTCAACCCCCTTAACCCCGACAGCGCCAAGTACGCTGCAGGTCGTCTCATGCTCTCCCGTATCAAAAAACTCATCTCTCAGCAAGCCGATTTCGCCATCGAGACCACCCTCGCCACGAAATCGTATCATACTCTCTTTCAACAGGCCCAGACCCAAGGCTATACCGTCAACCTTATCTATTTCTGGCTCAGCAGTCCCGAACTCGCCATAAAGCGTGTGGCAGAGCGCGTCTCTCATGGGGGACATCATGTCGACGAGAAGACACTCCGTCGCCGCTATACCATGGGATTGCATAACCTGTTTAACCTCTATTGTCCGATAGTGGACTATTTCTTGATTATCGACAATTCCATCGTGCCCGCCGAAATCGTGGCAGAAGGAAAAGCCGATAACATCCAAACGTATAATCAAGAGAAATTTAATCGAATTAAAAGTATCTGATGATGACATTTGAATTAACTAAAGATATATCAAACACAAAAAATAACGAAATGTCCGATCTCGCCCAACAATTCAAAAGCGGCCTCAATCTCTCATTCCGCCGTCTCCTCGTCATGCGCCGCCGCAGCAACGGCTCTTTCTGCTTCTGTGATGCCCAAGGTCATGTCTATACCGTCCAGGCAAGAGACATGAAAGATGTAACAGAATGAGGAGAATAATACTGCTATCTTTTGCTTTGCTGTGCGGATTGTGTGTCAGCGCACAATCCGATAGCCTCCCGGAGACCGACCCGGTCATCACACAGCGTATCAGTCAGTGGCAAGACCTCAAGTTCGGCTTCATGATGCATTGGGGCATCTACTCCCAATGGGGTGTCGTTGAGTCATGGTCAATATGCAACGAGCCCTGGATTAACCGCGATGGTGCCGACTACTACGAATACAAAAAAGACTACCAAAACCTTAATACTACCTTTAATCCTGTCAACTTCAACCCTGAACTATGGGCCGACCTCGCTCAAGAGGCTGGCATGAAATACGTGGTCTTCACCACCAAACACCACGACGGGTTCTGTATGTTCAACACCCAGGAGACTTCCTATTCCATTACCGACCCTTCCTGTCCTTTCTCCTCTAACCCTAAAGCCGACGTGACGGCCGAAATCGTCAAGGCATTCCGCGCGAAAGGCTTCTGGACCGGTCTCTATTTCTCCAAACCCGACTGGCATTGCGATGACTACTGGGCACATGAATGGGCTACCCCCGACCGTAATGTCAACTACGACCCTCAGGTCTTCCCTGAGCGTTTTCAGAAATACAAGGATTTTACCTACAATCAGATTCGCGAGTTGACCCACAACTATGGTGACATCGACATCTTATGGCTCGATGGAGGCTGGGTGCGTCCCGAATGGAGTGTCAACGACGAGGTGCGCGACTGGCTTGGCTGTCAAGGCTGGATTCAGGATGTCGACATGCCTCGTATCGCTTCCATGGCACGCGAGGACAATCCGGATTTGATTATCGTCGACCGCTCGGTAGGGGGCAAATACGAAAACTACCAGACCCCCGAACAGCAGGTGCCCGACAGCTTGTTGCCCTATCCTTGGGAGACCTGCATGTCGATGGGCAACTCTTGGTCGTATGTGGAGACTGATACCTATAAGTCGACCAACAAGTTAGTTCATCTGCTTTGTGATATCGTTGCCAAAGGAGGCAACTTCCTTCTCAATGTGGGACCGGGTCCCGATGGCACCCTGCCTGATACTGCGGTCCAGCGCATGCATGAGATAGGCGAGTGGATGCGTGTCAATGGCGATGCCATCTATGGCACACGTCCCATCTATCCCTACGCCGAAGGTCGTTTCAGATTCACTCAGAAAGATAATAAGGTATATATGATTTGTCTTCTTGAAGAAGACGAGGAAGTGCCAGAGGACTATTATTTCGATGAAAACATCCCGTTGAAGACAGGGAAAACCAAGGTCTTAGGTTCTTCAAAGAAAGCTGTCTTGACAAAAGAAGCAGGACGATATCACATTCATCTTGCGAATCCTGTGACATCGTCCCACGCTATTGTTTTCGAGATGCGAATCAGATAATTACGCCACTACAAAGTTGACAATCTTCTTCGGGACGTAGATGACTTTCTTCACCTGCTTGCCCTCAATCCACTTGGCGGCCTCTGGCGCTGCAAGAACAGCGGCCTGAACCTCTTCAGCAGTCAAAGTAACAGGCAACTCCATGCTGAAACGCATCTTGCCATTGAAGCTGATAGGATACGTGAAGCTGTTCTCCACAGTCTTCGATTCGTCGTAGACCGGGAACTGGGCATCCACCACCGAACCGTCATGTCCCATCTGATGCCATAACTCTTCGGCAATGTGAGGAGCATATGGAGAAATCATCACAGCCAAAGGCTCCAAAATCTCACGCTTGTTGCACTTCAAGTCGGATAACTCGTTGACACAAATCATAAAGGCTGAGACCACCGTGTTGAAGGAAATGCTCTCAATGGCTTCCTCCTCCTTCTTGATGAGCTTGTGAAGACATTTCAACTCGGCTGCCGTAGCGGGCTCCTCGCTGATGCACAAATTGTTGTTCTCGTCATTATACAGTTTCCAGAACTTACGCACGAAACGGAAAGTGCCCTCAATACCCTGAGTGTCCCATGGCTTCGACTGCTCGAGCGGTCCCAAAAACATCTCATAAAGACGTAAGGTGTCAGCTCCGTATTTCTCAACTAAATCGTCTGGATTCTGAACATTGTATTTCGACTTCGACATCTTCTCGACTTCGGAACCACAAACGAAGATATCGTTGCCGTCCTTGTCCTTCTCGCAGATGAACGCGGCTTGGTTGAGGTCTTCTCTCCATGCCTTGAAGGCTTCAATGTCAAGGATGTCGTTGTGAACCATATTGATGTCGGCATGAATCGGGTCGGTGAACATCTCACGGTCTGGATAGTTCTTGCTGACGAAGACGGGCTTCTGCTTGTCGTTCTCCAAAGCGCTGAGTTCTGGGTTGACATGAGACTTCAGATACTCTTCTAACTTCTTGAAGTTGACACGGTTGGCGAAGCTGGAACGTCCTTGAATCATACCTTGGTTAATCATGCGCTGGAAAGGTTCATCCTTGCAGCTAAGACCTAAGTCGAACAGGAATTTGCACCAGAAACGGCTGTAAATCAGGTGACCGGTGGCGTGTTCGGCGCCGCCGATATAAAGGTCCACATTCTGCCAATAGTCGTTGGCTTCGTGGCTGAAATATTCTTTGTCGTTGTGTGGGTCTTGGTAACGGAGATAATATCCGCTGGAACCGGCGAAACCAGGCATGGTGTTGGTCTCGATAGGATAGCCTTCCTCAGTGACCCAATGTTCGGCACGTGCCAAAGGTGGCTCACCGGTCTCGGTAGGCTTGTATTCATTGATGCTTGGGAGTTCCAGAGGCAGTTTTGACTCGTCCATGGCGTAAGGCATGCCATCCTTGTAATAGATAGGGAAGGGCTCGCCCCAGTAACGCTGACGGCTGAAGATGGCATCGCGCAAACGATAGTTGGTCTTGCCAGTGCCTACACCGAGTTTTTCGAGTTCTTCAATCATGCGGATGATGGCTTTCTTCACTGGCAGTCCGTTGAGGAAACCTGAGTTGACCAACTCGCCGTCCTTGGCATCGAAACTCTCGGTCCAGGTGGCTGGGTCGGTGATTTCGGAACCTGGTTTTTTGACGACCTGGATGATAGGCAGGTTGAAGTGACGGGCAAAGGCGAAGTCGCGGCTGTCATGAGCCGGCACTGCCATGATGGCTCCGGTGCCATAACCCATCAGCACATAGTCGGCAATCCAGATTGGCAGCTTGGCTCCCGTGATAGGATTGATGCCGTATGCTCCCGTGAAGGCTCCGCTCACCTTGCGGACCTCGGCCATGCGCTCACGCTCCGAACGGTTCTTGGTGCGGGTGATATATTCTTCAACCTCAGCACGCTGTGCATCGGTGGTGATGGCTGAAACCAATTCATGTTCAGGTGCCAGCACCATGAAGGTGGTACCATATAAGGTGTCGGCACGGGTGGTGAACACCTCTAAGTCGATATCTTTGCCTTCCACCATGAAATGCACGGAGGCACCCATCGACTTGCCAATCCAGTTGCGCTGCACGTCCTTCACGCTCTCGCTCCATTCTACGGTCTCCAAACCCGTCAGCAGACGGTCGGCGTAGGCCGTGATACGAAGCAGCCATTGCTTCATGGGCTTGCGGACGACAGGATAACCACCGCGGTTCGACAGGCCTTCGGTGACTTCGTCGTTGGCCAACACGGTGCCCAACTCAGCACACCAGTTCACCATCGTTTCGGCTTGATAGGCGAGACGGTAGTTCATCAGCGTCTCCTGCTGCTCCTTCTCACTCATGGCTTTCCATTGCTCAGCCGTGAAACTCAGAGGTTTCGTCTCAGCCACGTTGAGTCCCTCGGTGCCGTGCTTCTCGAAATATTCAATCAGATTGGAGATAGGCTGTGCTTTCTGACAGCCGTTGCAGTAATACGAGTTGAACAATTGGAGGAATGTCCATTGAGTCCACTTGTAATAACCCGGGTCGGAAGTGCGAACCTCACGGTCCCAGTCGTAGCAGAAACCAATCTTATCCATCTGCTCACGATAACGGTTGATGTTCTTCTCCGTGGTGATGGCTGGATGCGTACCTGTCTCAATGGCATATTGTTCGGCCGGAAGACCGTATGCGTCGTATCCCATAGGATGCAACACATTGAAGCCTTTCAGTCTCTTGTATCTTGAATAGATATCGGATGCGATATATCCCAAAGGATGTCCCACGTGAAGTCCAGCTCCCGATGGATAAGGGAACATGTCCAGGACATAGAACTTAGGCTTGCTCTTGTCGATATCTACCTTGTAAACTTTATTGTCGCGCCAGTATTGCTGCCACTTTTTCTCAATCTCGTTGAAATTGTAGTCCATATAGTTGTGTTTTTTGTATTCTTTTTAAGCCTGCAAAGATACTTTTTTTTCGTTTATGCAAACAAGGGCTAAGACCCCATAAATGAAATTACTATTTTTGCAGCCTATTTTTATTTCAAACACAATGAAAAGATTGCTGTTATCCCTCATCCTCATGGCGACCGTCGGAATCGTCTCGGCTCAGACCATCGAACACACTTACCATTTCAGTCAACCCATTGTCAGCACCACGCAAGGCTATCAACAGATTCATTTTACCGACTGCCGGCAGTCGGCTCTTGCTGGACAGCCTACCCTGCCTTGGCAAAGCGTCAGTCTGATGCTGCCTCAAAATCAAGAGGCTTTATCTATCGAGGTGATATTCAGCGATTTTATAGAGATGGATGGCAGTTTTAACCTCCTCCCACAACAGGAGCCCCGTACTATCTCATCAAACAAGCCCTTCGTGTTTGCGAAAGACGAGACTCTCTATCGTTCACAAGATACCTATCCGACCCTGACCTACGGCAAGGTGAGTACCCAGTACCTCAACGGTATGGGCTTCGCATTCAGCAGCTTCACCCCAGTGCGTTATATCCCTGCTACGGGGAAGGTCAGCTATGCTCAGACCGTGACTGTGAAGCTGAGCACTCAGATGAGCCGTGCCGACCAAAGCCGCAAGCTCTGGCTCACGCCCGAAAACCGTAGGATGGCGGAACGCCTTGCACAGAATGCCGAGATGCTCCATCAATACCAAAGCCGCGGTCGCGAGCAAAATACCTACGATATCCTCGTTCTTACCCCTGAAGCATGGGTGAGTCGCTTCGACGACTATGTCAACTTCCATCGTCAGAGAGGTGAAGAGGTGCGTGTGGCAGCTTTAGAAGACATCTATGCTACCATGGAAGGTCGCGACGAGCAGGAGATGATGCGTAACTACATCATCCAGGAATACGAAAACAACGGCATCAGCTATATCTTGTTAGGCGGCGATGTGGACCTCTGTCCTTTCCGTTATCTTTGGTGCTATGTGGGTGAGGATACCCAGGACCAACTGCCTGCCGATATGTATTTCGCTTGTCTCGATGGAACCATGAACGACGATGACGACGATAAATGGGGTGAGGTGGATGAAGTGGACCTCGTGCCCGAAATTGCCGTGGCACGCATGCCTTTCAATAATGAGGAACAGTTTGATATACTTATGCATAAGTTATTTAGCTATTCCGATACCCCTGTCGTGGGCGAATATCGCACGGTGATTTTAGGTGGTGAACATCTTGGTGATGGTTACTATGGTGGTGTTGGCCTCGACCGTCTCATCGGTATGTCGAACTATTACGACTATACTACATATGGTTATCCTGAGGATTATAACGTGGTGAGAGTCTATGCTTCTGAAACCCACGAATGGAGCGGTGATGAGCTGCGCGATGCCATGGGACAGGGTGGTCAGTATGTCTTCCACGATGGACATGCCGGAACCGATTATGTGGCTGGATGGTACAACACTACGGTTACTCCTGAATATTTTGCCAACAACAATGGTGTAGATCATAACTATCTTCCTTTCCACACTCATGGTTGCACCTGCGGCAATTATCCTGAGGACTGTGTCGTGGAACGTTTAGTTACGAATCCGACGGGATGTGTGGTCAGTGCCGGTAACTCACGCTATGGTTGGTATATCCCCTTTGGCGATGGTCCCAGCGACCACCTCTGCCGCGAGTTGGTGGATGCCTATAACCATGATGAGATGCAACAGTTTGGCATGGGATACCGCGAAAGCAAGATTATGACGGCTCCATGGGTTGAGACTGGATGGGGTGGTGGAGAATACAGCTCGCTGAGATGGAATTTCTACGACCTGAACACCTTCGGTGACCCTGCCATGAGTCTCTGGTTCGATGAACCGTTCCAACCTAACAACCACTATCAGGGTGGCCTCGCTGTCGGCAGTACGGGTACTACGGTCTCAGTGTTCGACCCTGAGGGTCAGCCTTTACATAACTTCCTGGTGACTCTCTATGATGGCGAAGAGCGTCTTGCTTACGCTTTTACGGACGATTCAGGAAAGGCCGACCTCACATTTGACCCTCTTGCTGCAGGCAGTCTCATTCTCCGTGTATCGGGAAGAAATGCCTATCCGCATAGCTATTCTATCGAGGTCTTCGACGAGGCAGAACCTTTTGTCGACATCACCGATTTCAGCATCAACGGCATTCAGGAATTTGGACAGCGTATCACTCTCGATGTCACGCTGAAGAACGTTGGTGGACAGGCTGCAAGCAATCTCACGACTACTATAAGCTCCGAGACGAATTATCTCGTTGTAGAGCAGGGTGAGCTGGTTGCCGGTAGTCTCGCACCCGAACAGACTCAGAATTTCGCTCAGGCCTTTACGTTAACGGCCAAGGCTTATACCCCCGACCTGCAGCATTGTGTTCTCCGTGCTGTCACCACCGATGGAACGCATGAGTGGACGCGCATGATTCCTGTCGACATCAAGGCGCCTAAGCTGCGTTTTGAGGAAGTCTATTTTGACGATGACCTCGGTAATGGCGATGGCATCATCGATGTGGGTGAACCTATTGTTCTGCATATTAGAGGTGTCAATGCAGGACATGCTACTGCACCTGCCACTTATCTGCATGGTGTATGTTATCCAGTTCAAGTCATCATCGAAAACGACAGCATTGCTATTGGCAGTGTTGAAGCAGGAGAAGCATTCGAGATTGAGTTGAATTTTACTACTGCTGAGAATACCATTCAAGGTTCAATATATGATATGTTCCTTACTTTGCGGTCGGGTTGTTATCTTGCTCAACAGACCTTTAGTTTTTCGGCGGGTCGACCCACCGAAGGCTTTGAAAGTGGCGATTTCAGCATGATGGATTGGTGCTTTGAAGGAAGTTTACCGTGGGTTGTTACGGATGAGAATCCTCATCAGGGTCAGTACTGTGCCAAATCGGGCAATATCGATGACCACCAATACACGAGAATGTATGTCGAGACACAGATTCAGAAAGATGGTCAGATGAGTTTCTTTTACAAGTTCTCATCCCAATCGTTGAGAGATTATTTCCGTTTTTATGTCGATGGCAAGCTTGCTGTCTATGGCTCTGGTGAACAGGATTGGGTACAGTTTACAAAGGATATTACCGCTGGTGAGCATACTTTCATGTGGAGCTATGAGAAGAATCTTAGTGGCACTTCGGGGTCTGACTGTGTTTGGATTGATGACATTGTATTTCCTGCCACTTGCGTTATCTTGAATGTTGAACAATATGTGGGTGAGAATCAGAATGCCATCTATCCTAACCCTTGTAATGGACAATTCACGGTATTGCTCTCCGAAGATAACAGCAATGTCACTGTTTTCAATGCATTGGGACAAGTAGTGATGCAGCGCAATGGCGTGAGCGAAAGCTTGCAGATGGAGCTTCAAGGCAAAGGTTTGTACTTCGTTCAAATCCAAGGTGCTGGCAAGACAGAGGTGCTGAAAATGGTGGTTGAATAAGATTCTCATACTTTAAAAGAAAATATTTCGTTTCTTTGTGGTATGAATCTGAACTTTAATACAAATAAGAGACATTGGAAATGGGCTTTGGCCGTTGTAGCCGTCCTCATTGTCGGCGCTTCATTGTGGTATACCAACTCTCTGGTAAAGTCTATCGCTGAGCAGGAAACGAACCAAATCAAGATGTGGGCTGCTGCCATGGAGCAGCATGCCGGCATGATGAAGTCGACCGAAGAGTTCTTCAATAAAGTCAGCGAGCAGGAACAGCTGCGTGTCGACCTGCTTGCACACGCCTACCGCAAGGTTCTCGACTTCTCTACTAACGAGAATACTGCAATTTATCTTGAGATTATCAAGAATAACATCAGCATTCCTTTGGTCATCACTGATAATCAAGGGAATATCATGTTTTCCAACAATCTTCCTGATGACCAAAAAGACAAGAAGTTTTTTGATGCAGAGATGAAGGAGGCTTATTCTGTTTTCCCTCCGATAGAAATCAATCCTGGTTTTGGTGAGATTCAGTGGCTTTATTACAATGAGTCGATGATTTACACCGAACTTAAGGCTGTGTTGGAGGATATGATAGACCACTTCCTCGATGAGATTACCTTGAATTCTGTTGGTGTTCCTGTCATCATTTTAAGCGCAGATGGAACAAAAATTATCAATTATGGTAATTTAGATTCTATACAAATGTTGAATTCAGATTATGTTGAGAATCAATTGTCGATAATGCGTTCGGAGAATGAGCCTTTGGAGATTGATTTCATGAACATAGGTAGGGCGTATATTTATTATCGCACATCGGATTTGGTAGAGCAGACGAAGTATTTTCCTATCATTCAGATTATTGTCATAGCATTATATCTTTTGATAGCTTATCTGTTATTCAGCTGGGCTCGTCGTTCGGAGCAGAATCAGGTATGGGCGGGTATGGCGAAGGAGACGGCGCATCAGTTAGGGACACCGTTGTCGTCGCTGATGGGTTGGATTGAGTTGATGAAGATGCAGGAGGAGCCGTTTGTGGGGACGGAGGAGATGGAGAAGGATATAGAGCGTTTGCAGGTGGTGACGGACCGTTTTTCGAAGATTGGTTCGGTGCCGGTGTTGGAGCCGACTGATTTGGTCCCTGTTGTGACGGATACGATGGAATACCTTCAGAAGCGGTTTTCCAAGAAGTTTGAGTTTGATATTCAGATGCCGGAGAGTCCGTTGGTAATCCCGTTGATACCTTCATTGTTCCGTTGGGTTTTGGAAAACTTGACGAAGAATGCCATCGATGCGATGGGTGACCATGGAAAGATTACCCTGGAGGTGTCGATGACGGACAGTGAGGTGTTTCTTGACTTGTCGGATACGGGCAAGGGCATCCCGAAGTCGCAGTTCAAGCAGGTTTTCAATCCTGGTTATACAAGCAAGAAGCGAGGTTGGGGTTTAGGACTCTCATTGGCCAAGCGTATCATCGAAGATTACCACAAGGGAAAGATTTTCGTCAAGTCCTCTGTCGTAGGTCAGGGCACCACATTCCGTATTGCTTTAAGAGCAGGCGACAAAAGATAGTAAGCGTATTACTAGAATGTTTCAGGAGTTACTGTTGTTTCAGAGTTTTCAACCTTTGGTTTATAAGTTCAAGATATGATCCTTTCATCTCTTTGCTAAGAAATGAGTTGCGAATCCAATCCTCCCATAGTGGAAGAGCCTTGTACATGTTGTCGATGAGTTGAAGTATGATACGTTCCTCAATTCCAATAGTGGCTGATGCTTTGAGGAAGTCCTGCAGCTTTAGATTTGCTTTCTTGCCATTTACAGAGAGCGCCATTTCTTCCTTGTCTTTTGGATTGGCTATGGCTACATTCAGTAAGTCGTATGCGGGTGTGAGTTGATAGAGGCTTTTCGGGCGATAGAGCGAGAAATTCTTAAGGTGCATGTCGTTGTTGCCAGTGATGAATGAGAAGAGCAACACTTGCATGAAATTGACGAGGTCAAGCTTCGGAGTAGAACTGTATGCTGCTATCGTTTTGGCAATCTGCTCATACGAACTCTTATATTTGTATTCGGTTGGGTGGAGCGTCAGCTGGCACATATCCTCCATGTCAATCTTCTCGCCTTTCTTCGTGCGATCAACGCGACGAGTGATATAGCCAAGACTTCCGTCCGCCAATCGAATGAGCGAATGAGGTACTACCTTAATCCGAACGGCCTCTGCCATGTGCATGGTGAGGTCTTCGTTTTCAGGTAATTCGGGATAAACCTCGGTTTGAGGCTTGAAGATGAAATCTCCCCAAAGTCCTACGATGGTTAAGCGATTGCATCCTTCATGTTTATGCAGGTTCAGAGAGAGCTTTGGCTGAACACCTGTCAGCGAGGTTTGTGCCTGAATAACCTGTGCTGCCAATGCGTCCAAATCCTCTCGCCGATACTCTAACAAAGGAGTCTCCGTGGTGCCGAAAAACTTGCGAACACACCCTGGATGAAAGTCCTTCTGATTCTCATCCAACTCCTTATAACAAAATAGGCACTTACTCATGAATTACTCATTTTTGATTGGTACAACGCCCACACTGCCAATACACTCCTTGCAGCAAAGCAACAAAAGCGACATGCGGTCAAGAACACTGATGTCAGTGTTTCGAAGAGCTACATCTAGCAACCATCCTTCAGGTATCAATCCATCGAAGAATGGGAAAAGTACAGGACTCGTGTAAACATCTTCTTGCAAAGGCAAAGTTAGGCTGATTGCCACGGCGTTGGGTGAAGCAAGATATGCTTTGTCGTAACAGAAGATATATTCGCCACCATCCTCTGTCAACAAACCTGCTAATGTGTCTTTTCTGAAAATCTGTGCCTGTCGCATGATGTTCAGTATTTAGGTGTTGCCGTTAATGTATAGTTGAAAAGGTCAAGCAACTGGTTCACCTTATCCATTCGCAGAGTAGGCTTGCCTTGCTCCAACTGACGCACGAAGTTGAGCCCCACACCCGACTTCATGGCGAGTTCCTCCTGCGTCAAACCATACTCCTTACGAAGCTTCTTGACCGTCTGTGATAATAAAGTCTTTTCCATAGAAATGATGCTAAATTATATTTTTTCGGATGCAAATATAGTGATATTCTTTAAAATTACATCATTTCTAATATAAAAATGCTAAACTTATATTAAATTATATCCTTTCTAATGTAGTTTTAAAGAAATGCATTAATTCTTCCTCGTGTCGTCCTCTGATGATGACATGATGGTTGCCGATGGAGTGGTTGAGGAGATAGTCGCGTAAATCGGCATCAAGAAGAATCTGAGTGCGACAGAAATGTTGGCTGTTTTCCCACTTCAAAGCCTTGCATTCCTTCACAAAATACCGGTCCAGCTCTGAGCCTCCCCACTTGAAGAGAGTGTAATCGGTCAAAGGCAGTACGCCCTGGATGGCTACACCAATGCCTGACTCGAAATGATGGTCCAGTACATACTCATCACACATTGATAATGGAATGGTGCAATGGGCAAGGAGACTACTATTTTCCTTTAAGATAGAGGGATTGGCCATGAAGGCCCTCTCCCCACATATGCGCTGGGCTAATACCATGCTGATGACCGTCTGAAGGTCGCCTTCACAACCCGCAACGATACCTTCATCGTTGAGCAAGGCCAGGGCGAGACAACTGGTGGTGCTGCATTCCTTAACGATGTCGAAACAACGTATCGTCATGGCAGTGAGACGCTCTTCATGACAAATCTTCCTGAGTGCGAGATAGACCTTCGAGGCATCAACCATATCTCTCAACTCGACCTTCTCTGCGTCCTTGCTTAATTCAAGGTATCTCTCTGCCACTGCAAGCGCTTCTTCTTCATCTGCCAAGCGAAAGCCTTCCTTGACCCTGTCAAGGTCAATGTCCACTATGTCGATGCCAAGTTTACTGGTTATATCTCTATCCACATCGCTCGCAATCAGCCAATCGGATGGCTCTCCAAAACAGCCAATCCGCGTTCCGTCAAGGGGACTGAGAATCGCTTTCACCTTCTCAACAATCTCGGTATTGCTGCCATGAATGATTTGTCCAACGAAACGGTATTCGGTGACAAAACTCAGTATCTCCAAGGCTGCTGCAAGAGAGTTGTTCCGACCATCCGCAATGATACGAATGCCATGGTCAAGCGACTGCCATATCTTTTTAAATAAGCCCTCAACCCCTCCAGTAGCGGTCATCACAAAGTCAGCAACGACTTTCGAATCGAGCCAGGCCTCGACAGCATTATCATCGTCACCCAAAATCGTAACCTCTGCCCCGCATTGCTCTTTCAAAAGAGTTAATAACTCAGCATATTCTGTCCTTACAAATTCATCCGTTTGAAAGGATGATCTTAATATCAATAGTTTCATTACTTTTGGATTATTTTGTGATAATTATTGGTTTTATTGCTACGCCGTTCTCAAAATACTGTTTCCAAGCATAAAGTATCGTTTGCTTGTTTTTTGTGACAGTCAAAAAAAGAGTGTGCCCGTTTTTTTGAGCACACTCCTCTTTGTTTTGTTCTTAGTGCTTAACGATGAAGCGGACTGCTTTCTCGTTATTGATGCGAGCAATATAGATGCCCTCTTCGTATGCACTGGTGTTGAGATTCAAGACGTTGCCTTTGACTTCGACTTCTTGAATCATCTGTCCTAAGGTGTTGAAGATAGTCACATGGTTCATGCCTTCAAGACTGATGGTGACTTGCTCGTTGGCTGGGTTAGGATACAGAGCAATGCCAGTGTTGGTTTCGTCAACGGTGGTGATGCTGTTGAAAAATTCAATGATGGTAGGTTCGCCCCATTCTTCGTTGATGTTCTTGGCAATGCCAATAGCATAATAATAAATATTGGGTTCTACATCTGTCCAAATGAATTCTTCTTCGGTATAAAGAGGATAACCATCGTTCTTGAAAAACTCAACGGCTTCTTCCTGACCAATTTCATCAAAATATTCCTTGGTGATGAGTCCGATATGGAACTCGGCACTTTCGCTATTAGGAGAGGTGATGGTCTTGATGGAATAGTCTTCCTGAAGTTCAATTACAATCTCAACCAAAGCTTCTCCCTCACCACCTAACTGAAGAGTGGCCACTGGCTCTATGTTGGTTTCATACATGTTGCCATCGATATCAAAAGGTAAAGCATAAATGTTGAATTCAGTGTTTGGCACCTGTCTGACCCAGGTGTGAGTCTCAGCCTCGATGGTTTGAACTCCCCATTGCTGGATAAGCTGTTCAAGGGTTACACCCATCATCTGCTGCCACATCGTCATCTCCGATTCTGTGGCTAACAAATAGTAGTATGAAGCACAGTCTGCATTAGGAGTAAAAGTGGCTTCAATCGTAGTAGCAGTCACCTCGCCGATTTCTATTTCAACCTGTGGATTCAAGACAGCATTGCAGTCATGCTCCTGAATGCCATAAACAGCCAACTGGTCGACGATAGTCTGTGAGTTGTTGATTGGCCACAAGTCACGGATGACAATGTTACGGTCTGGAGCAATCAAAATTACAGTTGGAAAATAACTGACGCCATAAGTGTTGCAGAGACTGCTTCCACCCGCAGGTGCACTGATAGTAGGATATTCTACTCCATATGTGTTGCACCAAGTTTGACAAGCTGCATCGCTGTCAGAGCTGGAAATCTCCATAAAATATACGTCGTGCATGTTGCAACCTAAACGGCTGTAAGCCTCAACGACCTTTGGACAAGCTTGTTGGCATGGTCCACAAGAACAATAGAAGAAGTCGATGAGCACATATTGTCCCTGGTCCAAGATGTCGAACAGGTGCACCTCAGTTCCATGACAGTCGGTGGCAGTAAAGTCAACGGCAACAGAAATACCACATTGTGCCTTCAATCCGAGGCTGATCATCACAGCCATCACAAAAAGTAATAGTTTCTTCATAGTGAAATAGTTTAAGTTTGTTGATTATTGTTTATTGTATGTTTCGCTTGTAGTCTTAAACTTCTAACTCCTAACTTCTAACTCCTAACTTCTAACTCCTAACTTCTAACTCCTAATTGTCCCTATAGTCTTTTTTCTTCGTTAATTTCAAATCCTGAAGCGCCTGTGCCTTCACGTTGATGGTGAAGTTCCAACTCTTGTAGTTGCCGATAGGAATCCAGTTGAATCGCATCTCCCAACAGTGCAAGTCACGGTAGATGTTGACAGAGGTGTACGACAGTCCGTGGTTGGTGAAGTCCCAGCCCGTGGAGAAAGTGAACTTCCACTTGGGCGAGAGACTGATGTCGCCATTGAGAGTCAGCGTCTGTACCACCTTATTAGTAGGGATGCTCATAAAGGATGCATAGGTGATGTTTGAGGTATGACGTAAGTTATAGCTTAAGGTCAGCGACCATGGGGTAGTCCAGTCGACATAAGCATTCGGATTGCCCATGATATCGAGGAACTCGCCTTCGGTGACCCATTCCGACTGGGAGGCTCTGTGCTCCAAATCGTTTGCGTTGGCCTCTGTGCTCTTCTTCCATTTCTCCAAGTCGTGCTGACTGAACGACCAGCTGAGACTGAAGTTCCACGCTGAACTGTTCTTGTGGAACAAACGTTTGTTGTCCACCACTTCGAGACGGTTGATACGGTTACCCAAGGAGTCAACGGTATAAGGGTCCCATACACTGTTGTAGGTCACTTTCAGTTTCTTGAATAAGGTGGTACGTCCACTCACCGACATATAGGAGAAGTTGAGCGAGTCCTGAGTCAAATCGTAGTTACCGCTGAAATTCAATGCTTCTAACAATACAATCTTCGACACGCCTGTCACGGTATCGGATTTAGAGGGCACCTTCATGTCGAGGGTATTGGCGAAGTTGTAGGTCAGCAGTCCCGAACGGCTCTGAGAAGGTGAGCCATACAAAGCATTCGCGAACATATTATAAATCTGTGTCTCACCGTGTTGGTCGACATAGCTGTTGTAGACATTCCATTTCGGGTCGCTGAAATCGGGACGGTAGGTGAAACCTATCGTCGGGGTAAACACGTGGCGGATGGCACGGATAGGTCCCCTGCGGAAGTTGAGCATGCCATAGAGTTTCGTGGTAATATTGCTCGATACATTGAAATCGATGATATTGCGGAAACCATTGACGGTATCGATACGCATGCAGCTGTCGGCTTCAACCCATTGCCGTTCGATGCGACGGAAATACATATAGTCGTTGAAATTCGCCGAGTTAGTCCAGGTGAAGTGCTTCAACAACTTGATAGGCAGGTTGATGGGTATGGAGTGCTTGACACCGCTTTGCATATACTGCTGCATGTCGCTCCACCAAGCACTCATGTCGTTATACCATCCAGAAGGGAACAGCAGGGTGTCGACACCCGAGACATAGTTTTTGGCGTTCATCGTGTAGCTGATGTTGAGGTCCTTATACCAGTGACGTTTGCCGGGTTTGCCGAGTTTCTGGAGAGGGTATACGCGGTTGGCCGTGAAGGTGAGTTCGGGCAGAGAGGCGGTGACCTGCTTGGTCATGGTGTTCTGACTGTGACTGGCATTCAGGGTGAGATAATACCGTCCCCCGAAGCTGGTTTGATAGGCGACACTACTCTTGTAGGTGTTGCTGAGGTAGTCGGTCGAAGTTGTAGCGTTGTATTTGTTGTAGTTAGAGCTGATGATGTTGACATCGGCTGAGAAAGAATGACGAGGATGGGCCTTGGGGTCCTGTTTATGAGTCCATCGTACCTTGAAATCGGTACTCTCGTTGTAGTCGGCTGCTCCTTGCGTGCCAATCTTGTTGACAGCAAAGCCTAAGGCGAGACTTCCATTGAATTTATAGCGTTCAGCATAGCGGAAGGTGGGTTTCAAAGCCCAGCTGCCACGGGTGTAGATATCACCTAACAGCTGTAGGTCGTAGTGCTCGTTGATGGCCCAGTAATAACCGCCGTTTTCGAGATAGAAACCGCGGTTGGCCGATTCACCGTAGGTCGGGATGATAAGTCCCGATTTCTGTCCCTTGGCATTGGGAAACATTGCAAAAGGAAGACCGATGGGCAAGGGAACGTCTTGAATGGTCACGAAGACGGGACCGGTGACAATCATATCGTCGGGGATAACCTTCGCCTTGGTGAAACGGAACTGATAATGAGGATGGTCCTTGAGACTGCATGTGGTGAAGCCTCCTGAACGAATATTGATGCTGTTGTCCTCCATGCGCTTAATTTTCTCGCCATGGAGATAGCCGCCACTCTCTTCAGTCCAAACCTTTCGGATGATGCCTTTTTTGGTCTCAAAGTTATACGACATCTCTTCGGCTTCAAACCGGGTCCCACCCTGGGTGAAGACAGGGGTGCCTTGCAATCTTCCTAAGGTGTCGGCAATGCCTTTAGCAGTCACCGTATTCGAGTTAAGGTCGAATTCTAGATAATTGGCTTCTAAGACGATGTCATCGTATTTTACCACGGCTTTTCCGTAGTAATAGATGATTTTTTCTTTCATGTCTTGAATCACGGAATCGACGGCGGTGCGGGTCACCTGGACTTCAAAGGCAGACTCTTTCTTGCGTGGGACGATTACCTTGCGAGGAGTGTCGTGTTTGGTGGTGTCGGGTTCCTGATTCAAGACTTGTGGTTCGAGGCTATCGGTTACAGTTTCATGGTCCTCAATCATAGGTTCAGGTTCCTGGACTTCAGGTTCTTGAATCTTTCCTTCCATCACGATGGTGTCGACGATAGGTTGGGGGGTAACTTCTTGATTTATAGGCACGATAGGTGCTGTTGATTTGCATGCAGTCAACCCTATTGAGATGAGCCATATCGACAAAATCAACGCTCCGATAAAATAAATATGTCGTCTTTTGTGTTCCAACAATCTAAAAACGATTATTTTTGTGCCAATTTATAAAAACGGTGCAAATATAGTTTTTCTAACGCAAATTTGAATTGTTTATGTCATTTCAGAAACTCATAAAGTTTATTTTATTTGTCGTCATGCTCTCTTTCTCGCTGATTGTCAATGCACAACGCGGAGAAAAAATAACTACGGTAGTCATTGATGCGGGTCATGGAGGCAAAGATACAGGTGCCATTGGCTCTATCAGCAAGGAGAAAGACCTCAATTTGACGGTGGCTCTTTTGACAGGTGATTATATCAAAAAGAACCTTCCGGATGTCAAGGTAGTCTATACTCGCGAACGTGACGTATTTGTGGGTTTGAATGAGCGTGCTGAGATTGCTAATAAAAACAATGCTGATGTCTTTATCTCCATTCACTGTAACTCAACAGCTGCTAAGGCTGGTACTGGAACTGTGACGGGTGTGGAAACTTTTGTGCTTGGAGAACATAAAAATGCTGCAAACCTTGAGGTGGCTAAGACCGAAAACTCTTCTATCCTCTATGAAGATGACGCCTCTTCCCAATATGGCGGCTTCGATTTAGATAGTCCAGAAGCTTATATTGCTTTGTCTCTTTTCCAGAGCGAATATCTCAATCAGAGTCTTCAGCTGGCAGCAAATGTACAGGAACAGTTTTCAAAGAGAGTGGGTCGTAAGGACCGTGGAGTGCAGCAGGCAGGTTTTCTTGTACTTTGGAAAACCGCAATGCCAAGCATCCTCATTGAGCTTGGATTTATGAATAATGCTTCCGAAGAGCGTTTCTTGGCTTCGGAGGATGGTCAGGTGTATATGGCTTCTGCAATCTATCGTGCTTTTCGCGACTTCAAGGCAAGCTATGAGGGCGAAAATCAAGTGAACAATACCGTTGTCTCTGAGACACCAAAAGTAGAGGAGAAGCCGGCTCCTAAAGAAGAACCCGTCATAATACCTCAACCTGAACCTGTTGTGGTGGTGGAAAAGGAACCAGAGCCCCAGGTTATCACGGGTCCAAAAGTCTCGTTTAAAGTTCAATTTGCAACTCGTGATGTTCAAGTGCCTGTTACCGACAAGGCTTTTGCTAAAATAGCTGAAGTGGATTCGTATTTTTACAACGGAGCCTATCGTTATACTTCGGGTGATTTCAAAACAAAAGCTGAAGCCGTGGCTCGTCAGACCGAGGTCCGAAAGGCTGGCTTCAGCGATGCTTTTGTGGTGGCCTTCATCGATGGTGAACGTGCTACCATCAAAGAGGCTGAAAATGCTTTAAAATGATTATTTAGCGGCAATCATCTCGATTTCAACGAGAGCTTTCTTGGGTAATTCCTTCACGGCAAATGCTGCACGTGCTGGACATGCTCCACTGAAATATTTTCCGTAAACTGCATTCATGTCACCGAAATAGCTCATGTCGGCGAGTAAACAAGTGGATTTCACTACGTTGTCGAATGTGCATCCAGCTTCGTTTAAGATGGCTTCGAGGTTTTTCATGCACTGTTCAGCTTGTGCCGTGATACCCTCTGGCATCACTCCAGTGGCAGGATCAATAGGCAGCTGACCCGAGATAAATAACATACCATTGGCTTCGATAGCTTGACTGTAAGGTCCGATAGCTCCTGGAGCCTTCGTTGTTGCAATTGCTTTTTTCATTGTTCTATACGTTTAGATTGTTAGTTTAAATATTCTTTATTTGTGGAAAAAGTAGATGTCACTTTCCCGATGACAAAGATACTGCTTATTTTGTTCGTCAAATAGATAATTTCTTTATTTTTGCATCCGATAATCTTTTACTATGACGTTTAAAGAGTTTCTGAAGAAATGTGCTAACCGCTATGTGTTCGCAACCCTTGCGTTCCTGCTTATCATTCTCTTCTTCGACCAATTCAATATCCGTGAGCAAATCAAACTCCACCGTGAATTGAAACAGCAAGAAGAAGAAATTGAACAGCTCGAAAAAGATATTGCCCTCTATAAAGATTCCCTTTATATGGTGACAGAAGACCGTGACGCCATGGAAAAAATTGCCCGTGAGAAATATTTTATGAAACGCGACAACGAGACCGTTTACCGTGTCAATGACAAATGATTTCACTACGACGTCTTCATTTTGTTCTTCTTCTGACCATGCTTTTTCTGCCCACAGTAAAAGCTCAACGCGTGTTCCGTATCAACGACGATTTCTCTATTCCTTTCGGTCCTGTTGACCTGGACCTTGGTAATGTGGTGAAATTATCTGCTTCTAAAGGATTTTATTTCGGCTTAAGTGCCAAAACTAATCAGAGTTTTTCCGAACATGTTCAATTTCGAGGATATGGTGGTTATTGGTTAAAGCTGAAGGGCTTCGATTATGGTGGCTCCGCTTCTTTCAGTTTTGGAAACAGCCTGCCGACTAGCATCTCGCTTCATTTTGACCACCATTCGGCTACCCAAGGTGAATTCAACAGCCTCTGGGATGAATACGACATCCTCTCTCCCTCCTTTTACCGTTTTACTTTTTATGAAAATGTCAATGTGAGAGGCGACTTCTTCGAGACTCGCCTTACCAATGACATCACACCTTGGCTGAGGTCCTATCTCTCTTTTGGTCTCAGTCAGAAGAATTATCTCCGTCAACGCTATATCTCTCCCGATGACCCAGCTCTCCTTCAAGCCCGCTATGCCACGGCTGAATTGAAACTCAACGTACATCCCATCTCTACAGCTCCCGTTATCTGGACATCCTACACCCATTCTTTCTCGGGTATCCTCGGTTCAACCTACGATTATAACAGAATAAAAGTTGAAATATATAAAAATCTCTACTATAAAAATATTGGATATTCTTCTATTGTTGGACAATTTGGATATGTCGATAATGGCGCTCCTGTGATGGAGGCTTTCGATATAGTGGGGACGAAGCAGTTCATCCACCTATATGCTCCGAATTGTTTCAGCACGATGGGTGAGGATGAATTCATCTGCGACCGTTTTGTGGCTTTGTTTTTGAGCCATCATTTCTGCGGATTGCTGGTCCCGACGGATTGGAGATGGTCGAAGCCGCAGCTTACCGTAGCGACCAACATGGGCTGGGGTGATTTCAGAAGAGCTGCCCATGCTCCTGACCGCAACTTCAAGACAATGGAGAAAGGGTATTTCGAGAGTGGCATCGTCCTCGATGGACTTTTCCGTACCGATTTTGTTGACTTTGGTGCTTCGGTATTTTATCGTTATGGACCTTATGCCTTTGAGAGGACATGGGATAATTTCGCATTCAAGTGGAATGCGGTGGTAAGATTTTAGTAGTTGTTTTTATTATGTTCACGATTCTTTAAAATGCTGTGGGACCATCAAATCATATAACATTATGAAACATTGCTTTGCATTTCTTGTAATAACAGTTTTGTGTCTTTGTTCCTGTCAGAAGGGACCGCAGAAGATGGTCTGTCAGGGATTGACGCAGGGCTCGTATTATGCCATAACCTATTTTGATGATTCAGGACGTGATTTTCAGCAGGCTTTTGATTCGATTTTCGATTTGGTGGATGGTTCTGTGTCGCTTTGGAACGACACGTCCATCATCTGTCGTGTCAACCGCAATGAACCTGTCACGCTTAATCAGGTGTTTATCGACAACTTCAACATCGCTCAGGAGGCTGCCCGTCTCTCCGATGGTTATTTTGACCCTACCATCTCTCCTTTGGTCCAGGCTTGGGGCTTCAGTGCCAAGGAGGGAACGGAAATCACCCCGGTTTTTGTGGATAGTTTGAAATCTCTTGTTGACTATCGCAAGGTGCATTTGGAGATGGTGGATTCAGTTGGATGTGTTGTGATGAAAGATGACCCTCGAATCACTTTGGATTTCAATGCCATTGCTCAGGGTTATACTTCAGATATGATAGGTTTTTATCTGGAATCGCAAGGTGTTACGAGTTATTTAGTCGACACGGGCGGAGAGATTATGGCTCGTGGGACGAAGCCGCATGGCAAACCTTGGCGGGTAGGCATTGAGAAGCCGGCTGATAATTGGGATTCGGAACGCAGCATACAGGAACTGATAGAGGTGGTGGATAAAGGGGTGGTCACATCGGGCAATTATCGCAAGTATGTTGAGCGTGATGGCAAGCGCTATTCACATTGCATTGACCCGAAGACAGGGTATCCGGTCAATCACAACTTACTTAGTGCGACGGTCATCACCCATAACTCAGTCTGGGCTGATGCCTTGGCATCTATCTGCATGTCGATGGGCATGGAGCGTGCTGAAGAGTTGTTGTCGACTCTTGACGATGTAGAGGCCTTTTTCATCTATGTCGATGATAAGGGTGACCTTGGAATCCGACATTGGGAATCTGATAACAATTTGAATTAACTATTTCAATATCAATAAATAAATAGGATTTATGAGTAACGATTCAATCAAAGATACTGTTTTTTTAGATTTATGTCATTCGGAGCAGATTGTCGTTGAGCACAAGGACACGGCAGCGGTATATGGTTCGGGTTCCTTGGAGGTGTTTGCTACTCCTGCTATGATTGCCTTGATGGAGATGACTTGTCTTAAATCGGTTAATGACAAGATAGGGGAAGGTAACACCACGGTGGGCATCCGAGTTGATGTCAGTCATCTGAAGGCCTCGCCTGTGGGTTCGGTCATCCGTTGTGAGTCGCGTATTGTGGAGGTGGATCGTCGCCGTTTGGTTTTCGAGGTCCGTTGCCTTGATGTCACGGGTTCGGAGCCTGTTCTGATTGGCGAAGGTCGACACGAGCGTTTCATTGTCGAGTCCGCCAAGTTTATGGCGAAGTTGGGCTCCTAAGTGTCCGACCTTTTGATTTATCCAAATGGCAAAATAATTTTCAGCCAAATGGCAAAATCTTGGATGGAAAAACTAGGTGACAACAAATTCATCGAGGAGGGAGTTTGGAAAAGAAAAATCCCTAACTTGCTGATCAAGTTAGGGATTGGTTATGTTTGGTACTCCCGCAGGGGGTCGAACCCTGGACACCCTGATTAAGAGTCAGGTGCTCTACCAACTGAGCTACGGAAGCATCGTTTGCGGCTGCAAATGTACAACCTTTTTTGTTATCCGCAATAAAAAAATGTATTAATTATCGGAATAATTTATAAATATCTGTGTATCAATTAGATATTGTTTCGTTTATTGCACTCGTTTTTACGCTTGCATTCTCCACCCCCACAGATACAATGGGCACTGCCTTCGTTCTCACACCTGCGCTCGAATTGTCCATCCTTCTTCACAAACATCTTGATGCCAATGGCAATAAATACCAATGCAATTAAAGCCAAAGTCACCAAAAACACATATAAATACTGCATTTCCCTGTTTTTTTATTGTTCTGCAAAGATAGTTTTTTTCCTTTTTCCTTTTATCTACGTTTTTTTCTCGGTATCTTTGCCCCCTAAATTCTTGATATCATGAAAAAAATTCTATCCTTATCGCTTACATTGGCACTAGCCTTGAGCGCTCTCTTTGCGCAAGCTCAGACGTATCGTGGGTCCCTCAATGAAGAAGGACAAATCGTAACAGAAACAGTTCAATCTCAAAGCACTCTGTCGTCACGTGACGGACTTGCTCCCATGCCAGGATTCCCGCAATCCTTTGCATCCAACACCACCTACAAGCCTATGCGTGGCGTTACCCTTGCCGACCTCGATGGCGATGGGGCCGACGAAATCATCCTGAATCACAACGAACAAGTTAACGTCATCAAAGGCGATGGTTCCATCCTTTGGACCGCTACCCTTACGGGTGGTATGGCACAGTATCCTGCTTCAGTAGCCGACCTCGATAACGACGGTCACCTCGAAGTGGTTGCTCTCTGTGCCTATGGCAATGCCCGTGGTGGATTCAACATCTTCAATTACGATGGCACAACCCGCTTCGCCCTTCAAACCGACAACAACCCTCTGATTTGTGCTCCAACCCTTGCCGATATCAATAACGACGGCAATCTGGAAGTCGTCTTCTGCGGACGTGGTCGTGCCGCACAAGGCGTTGCTGCTGGTATCCACGTTTGGGATATCAACGGCAATGAAATTGCTGGCTTCCCATTCGAACTGCCCAGCACCCCTGCTTTTACCCCAACAGTGGCCGACATCAACGGTGATGGCAACCTCGAAATCTTTGCCTGCACCACCAGCATCCTCTATTGCATCAGCAACACGGGCGTGGAACTCTATTCCATTGATGGACAAGATGCTTATAAGTATTCTTATCAATCCCCTCTTGTCGTGGATCTCGATGGTAACGGCGAATATAGTCTCGTAGGTGCTTGCCATGGTGATGGTAACCCGAATCACTATGTACGTAATGCCGCCACAGGAGAATACCGTCAAGGATGGCCCAAGACTGTTTCTAGCTGGACCTACTCCGCTCCTACTGTTGTTAAGAATGGTGATGCCTATAACATCTATGCCGGTGTGTCAGGTGAAGGTGACGTGTTTTATCAATACGATGCCGATGGCAATATCACCCCAGGCTTCCCTCTGAATCTGACTTCAGGTATCGAAGGTTTCGTCTCTGTGGCCGACCTCAACAATGATGGCCAAAATGAAATCATTACCACCTTCAACTTGATGGAAAACGGCAATGGCTTCATCCGGGCCTGGAACCTCGATGGCACCGAATATACCAACGGATTCCCACTTCGTCCAGAAGGCCTGTCTTATATGAATGGAGCCAACCTCGGTGACATCAATGGTGATGGTCTCCTTGAGGCAGTCGTGCTGACCTACGTCCAAAACTTCTCTCCAGAAGACCCAGTCATGGTTACCGCATACGCTCTCAATGTACCAGTCGAGAACCTCGTTTATGGCTGCTATAAAGGCAGTAACGACCGTATGGGTTGGATTCGTGAACAAGAAACCCCTATCATCTGCAATCCTGTCCAAAATCTAAGAGCAGAATTCGATACCGAACAAAATCAAATCATCGTTAGATGGGATGCACCTGAAAATGGTTCTACAGGCAACTTGTTAGGCTATAAGCTGTATAAGAACAATGTCATGGTGACCGAAGAATTGATTCAACAAGAAGGCTATGAAGACACCGAATTTGCTGAATTCCAGTCATATGAATATTATGTGACCGCTGTTTACGATGATGGTTGCGAGTCATCTTGCGAGCCTGTCGTACTGGAATTAGGCGACCTCTCTGTCGCAGAATCTCATTTCGGTATCTATCCAAATCCTGTCAACAATATCCTCCATATCCAAGGTGATGTCCAAAGTATTGTAATCTACAATGTCACTGGACAAAAGGTCTTCAGTCAGGAAGATGGCGCTTCAGAAATTAATCTTGAAAACTTGCACGATGGAATTTATTTCCTACTTTTGCAGTCTTCGACAACCAATAAACAAGTCAAAATTATTATCGAACATTAATCACTAACAAAATAACTAACTAAAATTTAAACAGTTATGAAGAAGTATTTCGCTGAAATGGTAGGAACATTCGTTCTTACACTTCTTGGCTGCGGAACTGCTATGTTCCTTGGCTGTGACACCTCTGCTGGTGTCGTTGGTACTGCTATTGCTTTCGGTTTGACCGTTATCGCAATGGCTTACACTATTGGTGGTATTTCAGGTTGCCATATCAATCCTGCTATCACCCTCGCAGTAGCTCTTTCAGGCCGTATGACTTGGAAAGATGCTTTTGGTTACTGGGTTGGTCAAATCATCGGCGGTATCCTCGCTGGTGCTGTCCTGTTAGCTCTCACTCAAGTTGTCGCTGCTCCTGATCTCACCGGTGGTCTTGGCACCAATGGCGTTGCC
>X415_White_Rhinoceros__coassemble_85_pt1 | contig 28164 bp, 24 predicted proteins | sample X415_White_Rhinoceros__metabat2_low_PE_005 | metagenome-assembled genome bin X415_White_Rhinoceros
AGGAAATATAAAGGAAATTCCCAGAAATATAAAGGAAATCCGTTTTGTTGAAGCTGTTAGTTTTTATCAGTTAGCTTTTAGCAAGTGTTCGGTATACGAAGGTCTCGGCTGAAGATTTAACTGATAGTAAAATAAAGGTGTAGGGAGGATGGTTGGGTTTCTGTACCCAAGGTGGCGGCCTTCGGCCTTACCTTGGGCTGACAGCTGTTGCCCTTTCAGGGCAAGGTCTCTGGTCCACTTTGCTCTTTAGCTGACGACTTGAGTATCAAATGGCTAACGACCAATGGTCAATAGCCAATGGTCAATTTACTGGATGGCTTCGGCCCATTAACTTACTGTTTCCCAAACTTATATGGGCCTCGCCATGACGTCGAGGAAGTCCTTGCTCTTTTGCTGACGAGTTAAGTATCAAATGGCTAACGACCAATGGTCAATGGCTAATGGTTAATGGCCAATGGTCAATGGCCAATTCGGATTCTCTGTCCGCTCCGACTCGAGAATCTGCCGCATCGCTCCAAATCTTTCCACCTCTATGTCAATGAGATTATTCTTCTCCTGTGGGTCGTCTGCAAGATTGTAAAGCTCATAAATGGGTGTCCCTGTGACATCTAACTTCAATAACTTCCAGTCTCCCTGTATCAGACACTGCTTTCCTCCTAATTCCTGAAATTCGAAATATAGCTTACGCTCTATTGTGTCCTTCCTGCCCATCATTTCATCATAAATGCTCTCTCCATCAATACCACTTATCTGTTTTTCACCCCCAACAATCTCCGCAAACGTCGGCAGATAATCCCAAAATGCAAATGCTGCATCCGACTCACTACCGGCCTCTATCTTACCATCCCATACCATGACCGTTGGAATTCTGATGCCACCTTCATATAAATCTCGCTTGTAACCTCTCAACCCGCCATTACTGTTGAAATAGTCCGGATTGTTACCTCCCTCCCAATGAGGTCCATTGTCTGAAGTCACTACTATCAAGGTGTTTTCATACAAGCCCTCTTCCTTCAACTTCTTCACAATCTCTCCTACATAGATATCGAATCTTGATACCATCGCCGCATATGCCTTCAAAGGCTCAGGCTGTGAACAATAGCCTCCCTTTCGGAAATATTCACAACCATAATCACAGCCTATAAATGCTTGCTCCTCTGTGATGATGTCGTCGTATTGTCTTAATAGTTCGTCATCCGGAGCTATCATCTCGGCATGTGGCAAGATGCAAGGAACAAATAAAAAGAATGGCTCATCCTTGTGCTTTTCAATAAAACGTAAGGTCTCCACCTGAATCGTGTCTGGGGCATAACATCCATTCCTGCCTTCACTATTTGCAGCTAAATCAATACGAATGCTGTCGTGGTAGAGATAATCAGGATAGTAACTGTGAGAGAGGCGTTGACAGTTATATCCAAAGAATTCATCAACGCTCTGATGCTCCGGTGCTCCTTCTGACTTCGGTGCTCCTAAGCCCCATTTCCCGTATACTCCTGTAACGTATCCATTCTCCTTGAACATCTTAAACATTGTGTAGGTGTCCTTAGGTAGAGCCATCTGCCCCTCAGGATAAATCTCAAAATTGCCACGGATAGGGGCATGACCGCTATGAAGACCTGTCATCAAACATGCTCGCGATGGCGCACTGACCGTCGTACCAGAATAACTCCGCGTAAATCGTATGCCTTCCTTTGATAAGGCATCGATATGGGGAGTCTTTATAATCTGCTGTCCATAGCATCCCCAATCTCCATATCCCAAATCATCAGCTAAAATGAATACGATGTTGGGCGATGATGGCGTTTCTTTTGAGCCTGCGTTATGACAAGAACTCAATAGAGCTAATGCCATCGCTGAATAGAGATTGATAGAATTAGACATTTTCATGGGTCTTTGCTTCGTTCCAAAGATTCATCATCTCATCTAAACTGAGATTTTGTACGCTTTGTCCTGCCTTGCGGGCTTCTTGTTCTATATAGGTGAAACGACTTTTAAACTTGTTGTTGGCTTTATCCATGGCGTCTTCAGCGTTGATTCCCTTCATCCTGCCATAGTTGATTAAAGCAAAGAGTAAATCGCCGAATTCTTCTTCAGCCTGTTCAGGTCCCTTGGCTTCTAAGAACTCTTTTTTCTCTTCTTGAACCTTCTCCCAAGCATCGTCGGGATTATTCCATTCAAATCCAATACCAGCGGCTTTTTGTTGCATGCGATAAGCTCTTAGCAAGGCTGGGAGACTGGCGGGAACACCTCCCAAAACGCTCCGATTATGCTCCTTCTCCAGCTTGATTTTTTCCCAGTTCTGTAACACCTCAGTTGCATCACTGACCTTGTCGTTGCCAAAGATATGAGGGTGACGTACAATCATCTTCTCGCTGATGGCCTTCAACACATCTTCAATGTCGAACGCGCCTAATTCATCGGCAATCTTCGAATAAAGGACAAGGTGTAACATTAGGTCTCCTAACTCTTTCTTCACCTCTTGGAGGTCATCTTTTAAGATAGCCTCGCTCAGTTCATAGGTCTCTTCGATGGTGAGATGACGGATACTCCCAATGGTCTGTATGCTGTCCCATGGACATTTTGCTCTTACTTCGTCAACAATGTCGAGGAACTTCTGAAAAGCTTCTAATCTTGAATCCATACTGTGTTATTTGATGTGCAAAAGTACAAAGATGTTTTTGATTCTTCAAGTAGTGTTTTTTCGTTTCGATATTTATCGTATCTTTGCAGACTTATATACACCATGAGAGAAGTCGTTACTAAATCGGATATCAAGAAAGCATTAGGTCTGAAAGGCTTATTGGGCACTTGCATTTCTTCTATGGCGTTTAAGGTTTGTGGTTTCCCTGGCATCAATAAACTATTTGATAGTGCAGCTGATTATCAGGAACTTGAATTTACTGACCATATCCTTGAAACGATGAATTCGACTTACAAGGTTGAAGAGTCACAACTGGATAATATTCCAAAGGAAGGTGCCTTTGTCGTGGTCAGTAATCATCCATTTGGCGCCATTGAGGGTCTCCTCTTGTACGATGTCATCGCAAAACGTCGTCCCGATTTTAAGGTGATGGCGAACTTCCTTCTCTCAAACATCCCTAATCTCAAAAATGTTTTCTTCCCTGTCAATCCTTTTACCGAGAATCCGGAGTGGAAAAGCAGTGTAGGGGGCATCAAAGGTGCTATCAAACATCTTGAAGAAGGGAAGGGTCTGGGGATTTTCCCTGCAGGAGAGGTCTCTCGTTATCATGGACATGACTATCCTGAAGACCTCCCATGGAGCAATTCAATAGCTCGTCTCATAAAGAATGCTCAGGTCCCTGTCATCCCAATCTTTTGGGATGGTCTTAACTCTCGAAAATTCTATCGGGTCGACAAGATTCACAGCATGTTGGGAACGGCACGTCTGCCTAAGGAAATCCTTAATAAATACAACCGCGAGTTCCCACTGGTTATCGGCAAACCTATCTTGCCTACCGAGATAGCTCAATACGAAAAGCCTAAGGAACTGGCTGCCTACCTGCGCAGTCGCTCCTATGCTCTGGAGGCTTTGCTACCATCTGATACTATAAAGAATAACGATACTTATATTGAACCTGTTTCACCAGCTAAATCTGTAGAAGAATTGACGGCTGAGATTGAAAAGATTCAAGAGAAATCCTATCTGTTCTCGGCTTCTTCATATGATTGTTATCTTGCTGATTATGAAGATATACCGAATCTTATGTACGAGATTGCTCGTCTTCGTGAAGAGGCTTTCCGTCATATTGGTGAAGGTACCGGAAAGGGTTTGGATACGGATGAATATGATACCCATTATAAGCATCTGATATTGTGGCATCGTGAGCGTCATCAGATTGCTGGTGCTTATCGTCTGGGCATTGGTGATGAGTTGATTGAAAGTCAAGGTCTGAAGGGCTTTTACATCAGTTCTTTATTCCGCTTGGATTCCGCTATGGAACCTACCTTGAGGAAGACGATAGAACTGGGTCGTTCGTTTGTGTCGCTTGACTATCAGAAAGAGGTGTTGCCGTTGATGCTTTTGCTTCGTGGTCTCTCCATGGTGATAGTGAGATATCCTCAGATGGAGCATTTCATTGGACCTACTAGCATCAGTTCGTGGTATCCAAAGTTCTATCAGAGTCTGATGGTGCGTTATATCTCCACGCATCATCCTGCTGATGAGTCGTTGGCTTCATTAGTGCATCCTTCACATCCTTTCAAGGAGAATTTCTTGAAGGTGGATGCGGATGTCTTATTGGAGAAAAATGTGGAGTCGGTAGAGAAGTTCGATAAGTTCCTCTTCCGTTTGAGTAATGGTTACTATCGTCTGCCCACTTTGCTGAAGAAGTACTTAAGACTTAACTCCAAGTTCTTGTGTTTCAACGTGGACCCTGATTTCAACGATACCTTGGATGGTTTGTTACTTTTGACCTTCAGCGATTTCCCAGAATCGGAAATCATGCCTTTGTTCCACGATTGCTCCGAAGAGGAAATCCAAGCAATCCGGAAGCGTTTTGGTTATTGATTGTCTTCTTCTTCGAACGTTTGTGCGAAGAAAGTGAAGTTGACCTTCCCGTAATGGCGCTGCTCCATAAAATGAGGGTGCTCCTCAAATTTTACGTATTTGCTGTGTTCCAGGACAAAGAGACCGTCTTCGTTGAGAAGCTCGTTGTCGAAGATTAACTTGACGAGCTGGTCATATTCCTGAAAATCGTATGGTGGGTCGGCAAAGATGAGGTCGTATTTCATCTTGTGGTTGGCCAAGAAACGGAAGATGTCGGAACGCACCGCTACGAGTTCATTCATCTCAAGACGGTTGGCAGTCTCGCGGATGAACTTAATGCAGCCATTGTCCTGGTCAACAGAGGTGACCTTGGGACAGCCTCGTGAAACGAGTTCATAAGAGATGTTGCCCGTGCCAGCACAGAGGTCCAAAGCAGTTACTTCCTCGAAGTCCATGTAGTTTTCAAGGATATTGAAAAGACTTTCTTTAGCCATGTCGGTAGTGGGTCTGACAGGCAAGTTGGTAGGGGCCATGATTTGGCGGCGTTGGTAACGTCCTCTTATGATTCGCATGATAAGGCTTTGTAAGGGATATAATAATATTGGTAAGGTGTGTCGGTGATGTGTACGTCAAGAGCGATGCTGCTGTCGACATTGAAGAATCGCAAATCCTTGATGTAACGCTCGCAGAGTCGGATGATTTCAGAGTTGCCGTTAATCATGCCAGTAAAGTAAATTGGCACCAGCTGCGGGTCAATCTGATACTGTTCCAAAGCATAAATCAGGAAATATACGAAGTCATCCTGTGTGTTGAACTTGAAGTTGTTGTAGAAGACTAGTTTCTGGTCTCTGACAATGGCGAGGTCGAAGTCACGACTTTTGACATTGACAAAGGCGGTTGGTCCTTCAGGATGTTCTTCCTTCAAGATGCTTTCGATGAATACGGTGGCTTCGTGAACGATATGGGCATTGTCCCATGTCTTCATCACCCTCTCGATTAACGGTTGAGGCAGCGCATATACGTTGGTGGCCTGCATGCATTCAATGCTGTCGTGCAGCACTTGACTGTCGGGGCTCAGGGGATGACTGAATTGAAGCAGAGCACGTGCGCTATCTTCATCGAAGAACTCGTCGGGAACCAGACTGTTGTCGCGGTTGTCGACGATAAAAGTGACGGACTTGAAATGTCGGTCGTATAGGTCTTTGTTGAATAATGCCTTGTCAAGGGCATCCATGATGGCTCCGCTATCACTATTGCCAGAGGTCTGATAATTCGTGATATCGACGATGGTGTTTTTGTCGACGTCGTGGACGACAAAACAAAAACCATCCAATGAGCATTGGATGGTTATGTTGTAAGTGGTAGCCGGATCTATCATTAGAGTTCCTTCTCCCAGTTTCCGTCAGTGGAAGCTTCTTCAAGTGATCCCACTTTCAGACCTGCATATCTCTCAAGCTGTTCAAGTTCAGCCTTAGCATTGTTGACACGGATGCGCCATTGGTCTTCGTTGAACTGCTTGCCAGGGGTGTTGAGGTAAACTTCGTAAGGAGTCTTTAACTCAAATACTGGAACGGAGATACCGCCACGCTTGATGATGCTGTCCTGAAGTTCAAATTCGGTGACAGGGTCGCTGAATGGAACATAACGGAGGTCGTTGATGTTGAATCCATTTCTGTTGCCAAACAAAGAGTCGCTTACCAAAACAAAACCAATAGTATCGTTGATGGTCTTTGTGAAGGTGGTATCTTCTGGGTCTGGAATCATGTTAACAATCGGAATCTCGTAGTTATTGCAGAAAGCAATGAGAGAATCGAAACTGCCAGTGTAGCGGTTGTAAGCCTGCTTGTACTGAATCTCAGCCTCACGAATGTCCTTCAGACGCTGTACGATCTGTGTTTCACGGGCCTTCTTCTCATTACGGAAATCGATAGGAGCCTTAATGCTTTGGATAACTTTAATAGCTAAGAATACGACGACGGCAAACAGCACGACGTTGATGATAACATTACTGAGTTTTGAGTTCATTGTCTTATTTTTTCTGTTATTATTCGCTATTTATTGGAGTGCTGCAAAGGTATTGCTTTTTTTGTTTCGTTCGTATCTTTTTTTGTTATTTTTGCAAAAAGTTTAGAACCATGAAGACAAAGCAAGAAATAGTGGAGAATTGGTTACCACGTTATACTGGACTTGAACTCGACAAATTTGGCAAATATATTCTACTAACTAATTTTCAAAATTACGTTGACCGTTTTGCTGCATGGCAAAATATTCCCGTAATCGGACGTGATAAGGCTATGCCTTGCGCAACCGATGGAGAGATTACCATTATCAACTTCAGCATGGGAAGTGCCAATGCGGCTACTATCATGGACCTTCTCGGCGCCATCAACCCCAAGGCAGTTCTTTTCCTCGGCAAATGTGGTGCCGTCCGTAAAAACCATGTCGGCGACTTCATCCTTCCTATCGCAGCCATCCGCGGTGAAGGTGCTTCCAACGACTACTTCCCCTCAGAAGTACCAGCTCTCCCTGCTTTCAGTCTCGAAAAAGCTATCTCAACCACTATTCGTGACTATGGACGCGACTATTGGACCGGCACCGTGTATACCACTAACCGCCGCGTTTGGGAACACGATGAAGACTTTAAGGAATATCTCCGTAAAATTCGCTGCCTTGCCGTCGATATGGAAACGGCAACCCTCTTTACAGTAGGCTTCTATAACGAAATTCCAACCGGTGCCCTGCTTCTCGTCTCCGATGAACCCATGACACCAGAAGGCATTAAGACCGCCGAAAGCGATAAGAAAGTCAGCGCCAACTACGTCGGAGAACACCTCCGTATCGGCGTCGATTCACTGCGCCAACTCATCAACAACGGCATCACCGTGAAACACCTGAAATTCTAAGGAACGCATGGACAAGTCCTTCGACCAAATTATCAACGATATACATCAAAAAAACTATGCTCCCATCTACTTCCTGATGGGCGCAGAACCCTATTTCATCGATGTCATCTCTTCAACCATCGAGGATGAAGTCCTAGATGAAACCGAAAAAGCCTTCAACCAAGTCGTAGTATACGGCCGCGATGTCGACGTGGATGCCATCGCTAGCTATGCTAAAAGCTATTCCATGATGGGCGGCTATATGGTGGTCATCGTTAAAGAAGCCCAGGATATTAAGAATATCGAGCAGTTTGAACCTTACCTCGAACAAATTCCTCCTACCACCATCCTGGTCTTTAACTATAAATACAAGACCATCGACAAACGCATCAGCTTTGCAAAGAAACTCGCAAAAGTTGGTGTCATCTTCGAATCAAAACCCCTCTACGAAAATAATATCCCCGTCTGGATTCAAAATTATCTTAAAGATAAAAAATATTCCATCACTCCTAAGGCTACCCAAATGCTAACCGATTTTCTCGGTACCGACCTTCATAAGATTCGTAATGAACTCGATAAACTGATTATCGCTACCCAAAAGACAAAGAAAATCGACGATGGTGATGTAGAACGTAATATAGGTATATCGAAAGACTTTAATGTTTTTGAATTACAAAATGCAATAGGTCAGCGAGATGTGCTGAAGGTGAATCGAATCATCAATTATTTCGGTGATAATGAGAAGGATAACCCCATCGTGAAAACCGTTGTTATCCTCTATTCCTATTTTACCAAAATCCTCAAAGTGCATTATGCTACCGACTCCTCATCGTCGGCTTTGGCAAGTGCCCTGGGATGTTCTCCTTTCTTTGTGAAGGATTATCAGTTGGCAGCCCGAAATTATACTATTGCCGACTGTGTGCGCTGCATCGCAGTGCTCAGAGAATACGACCTGAAATCAAAGGGTTATCAATGCGGTGACGTGTCACAAAAGGATCTCTACCGTGAGATGGCTTATAAACTCTTGCATTGATTACTCAAATAATCTAGCAATAGTGTCTTTGTAGTGTTCCATGATGATGTTACGGCGTAACTTCAACGTGGAAGTGACCTCGTCTTTGGCTGAATCGAAGTCGGAGGGTAACAACTCAAATCGCTGTACCCGCTCATAATCTCCTAAAGTCTTATTGATTTGGTCAACTTCAAACCGGAAAAGACTAATGACATATTTATTTTGAATCATTTCAAGGTTTGTCGTATATGTCAAATCGTGATTTTTGCACCAAAGCTGAAGCTGTTCGAAGTTCGGCACAATCAGGGCCCCGGCAAATTTTTGGGCGTCACCAACAACGATAATGTTGTTGATGTAAGACGATTCCATCATACTGTTTTCAATCATGGATGGACTGATATATTTTCCCATCGAGGTCTTGAAAACTTCTTTGACTCGACCTGTGAGACGCAAGAAACCGTCTTCAAGTTCGCCTAAGTCACCCGTGTGGAAATATCCATCTGAATCGATAACTTGTTGTGTGACTTCTGGAGATTTGAAGTATCCTGCCATGACAGAAGGTCCTTTGACGAGAATCTCGCCATTCTCAGAAATCTTTAAATCAATATTCTGAACGGGGAATCCTACGGTACCGATTCGGATATGGCGAGTAATTGGACTGTTGACGGCAATGACAGGGGATGTCTCCGTAAGTCCATAACCCTCCATAATGGGCGTCCCCATCGCTGCAAAGAGTTTCGACAACTTGGGCTGAATGGTGGAACCTCCCATGATGATGACCTCGAGACGGTTACCTAAAACAGCTCTCAACTTGCGATACACAAAGAAATCGGCAATGGCTCTGCGAATGCGATAACCTATGCTGTTGTCAAAGTCCTCGTCGAACTGATATCCGAGTTCAATGGACCAGTCAAACAGCTTCTTTTTCCATCCCTTCATCTTGGTGCCGGACAACAAGATGCGTGAGTGAATCTTCTCGATGAGTCGTGGTATGGTGGTGAACACGGTAGGCTTGATATCCGCAATGTCGCGCATGATAGTCCCCATATTTTCGGCATAATACACTGCAGCTCCCATGTTCATATAGGCTGCCACGACTTCTCTCTCAAAGATATGGGAAAGAGGAAGGTAACTGAGCATTACTGTTTCAGCGCTTGCAGGGAAGAGTGCGTCGAGACATTTGGTATTAGATGCCAGATTGTTGTGCGTCAATAAGACTCCCTTGGGAGTGCCTGTAGTCCCAGAAGTGTAGATGATAGTGGCAATGTCATGCTCACTGACCGACTGTCTGACTTTATTGAGCTCGTCAGAACTGCATCCTTGCATCGCTCGGAATTGCTCCAAAGAGGTCAGTCCTTCTACGGGCTGAATGCTCACAATTTTTTGAAGATTGCTGAGCTCGGGAAGGATGTTGGCAATCTTCCGATAAATGTCACGCCCATATATAAACAACATCTTGCATTCTGAGTGACTGATGTTGTAACGGTAGTCGTCTTCGCTGATGGTAGTGTATAAGGGCAACGTAATGGCCCCGACTTGCTGAATTGCCCAATCGATAAAATTCCATTGGGGACAATTTCGTGATGCTATGGCAATGCGGTCTCCTTTTTTGATACCGGATGCTATCAGAGCACAACTGATGCTGTTGACGATTTCAATGGCTTCCGCAACCGTATAAGGTCTCCATTCTCCCTCTTCCTTGCCGACGACGAGAACTTTCTCACTTCCAAATTCCTTCTGGTATTTGGATAAGAGGTCAAAAGTCCTTGCAGGGACGTTCTCGTAGATTTTTGCTGTCTTCTTGTTGTTCACGATTGCGGAATAGGGCTGCAAAGATACTATTTTTGCCCGATATGACAATTAATTATCGCCTAATACATCTCCCTGTTTATGAAAAGATGTATCTTCGCCGAAAAGATTGTCTTATGCGAATCGTAATCCAACGTGTGTCCCGCTCTTCTGTCACAATAGGAGGAGTTTTAAAGTCGGAAATTGGTCAAGGAATGATGATACTCCTTGGTGTGGAAGATGCTGATACAGAAGAAGATGTTGAATGGTTGTGCGCCAAAGTGTCGAAGCTGAGAATTTTTGAAGATGAAAATGGTGCCATGAATTTGGATATCAACCAGGTGGATGGTTCTTTCCTGGTGGTGAGTCAGTTCACCCTTCATGCGATGACGAAGAAAGGAAACCGACCTAGCTTTATCCGTGCCGCTCGTCCCGAAAAAGCCATCCCTCTGTATGAGCTGTTTCTAAAACGTCTTCATGAGATTTCTGACCGCCCTGTGCAAAGTGGTGAATTTGGTGCCGATATGGATGTGGAACTGATTAACGATGGTCCTGTAACCATCCTCATCGATTCACAGAATCGTGAGTAATAGGGAGGGGAGGAACTTCTAACTCCTAACTCATAAAGGGTTCTTAACAGTCAAGGCTTTGTTGACAGTGAGGTATGCGGCACTGCCTCCGATAACCAATAAAGTAAAGAAGATGGTAATGATATCGAGCGCCTTCAATGCGACTGGATATGCGTCAACAATATAGTTGCCGCCGGTGCCAAACTTGATGAAACCAAAACGTTGCTGTAGGAGAACTAAAACAATTCCTAGCAATAAACCAATCAAGCCTCCCGCAACTGCTATCAGTAATCCTTCGTTCATGAAAGTCCGCTTGATAAAGAGCTTGTCGGCTCCCATGGCGCGCAGGATTTCAGTGTCTTTCTGCTTCTCGACGATGAGCATCGACAAAGAACCGGTAACATTGAAGGTAGCCAGTATCAAGATAAATGTGAGAATTGCATAGACCGCCCATTTTTCAGAATGCATTACCTTGTATAAGGTTGCTTGTTGCTCGTAATGGTCCTTGATGATGTAGTCCTTGCCAAGCAGGGACTTCAGTTCCTTTTTGAGATTCTTGATGTTTGAATTATTGACAAAGACCTCCATGCTGGTGGCTTCTTCGTGATATTCTTCCATGTCGGCAAGCCATTGATATGGTACCAACACGACTTTCTCGTCCATCTCCTGCTCAGTGGAAAACACGCTGGTAACTGTGAGCACGTCAGAGCTAAAACTGTTTTCAATGCTGAAACTGGAGGCTTTCCCTCGTTTGGGCACATAGATGCGCAGCATGGCATATGGGTCATAGGCGTTGATGCCTAAATGCCAAGCTACACCAGCTCCCGGAATGGCGAAGTTGTGCTGTCCATCCGACAAGACTAACCCGTCGCGTTGAAACGCAACCTCCTGAAGCCGTTGAATCCTTTCATATTCTGGTCCGACACCCTTGACCTGACCGATGTGCTGCTTGTCGGAGGTACGGAACAAAGCATCCTCCGTAATGACAGGGACTACAGCATCCACATCTTTCATACCACGAATAGTCTCGCTTGGGAAATCCTTAAGCTGAATCGTCTTGCCTTTTGCAGCCGTGATTTCCAAGTCAGGGGAGAGACGCTGATTCATAGCTCCGATAACATCTTCCAGACCATTAAAGGCCGATAGCACTACAATCAGTGCAAAAGAAGCTACCCCTATGCCAATCACTGAAATCCACGTAATCAGATTGATGAGATTGTGGCTTTTCTTGGCAAAGAGATATCGGCGTGCTATGAAAAATGGAGTATTCATTAAACCATTTTATTGTTTGAGCAGACGATCGATGTTTTCAATGTAATCGAGAGAATCATCGTGATAAAAACGAAGTTCTGGGACGACACGCATCTGGTGACGGATGCGGTTGCCTAACAGTCCACGGATGGCTCTTGCATTGCCCTCAACCTCATCTACTACCTTTTGCTTGTCGTCAACACCAAAAATGCTGAGGTAAACCTTGGCATAGGAAAGGTCAGAGGTGACATTGACATTGGTCACAGTAATCATCAAGCCGGGATTGGCTGGATGAATTTCCTTTTGGAATATTTCTCCTAACTCCTTTAATATCAGTTTATTTACTTTTTCTAATCTTTTACCGTCCATAATATTATTCTGTCAAAGTCTGTTCTTTATTACTTGCTTTTTCAATGAAATTGGTCAGCTCTATGAATTCTTTTACCGAAAGCTGTTCGGGGCGTTTGTTGAAGACAACATCGTTGATGATTTCTGGCGTCAACAGGGAGCGTAGTGAGTTACGTAACGTCTTTCTACGTTGGTTGAATGACTGTTTCACTATGCTGACAAACAGTTTGCTGTCACAACCTAAATCCTGAATCTCGTTACGGCGCATCTTGATGACGGCTGACTTCACCTTCGGAGGTGGGTTGAAGACATTTTCGTTGACCGTGAAAAGATAATCGATGTCATACCATGCCTGCATCAAAACGCTCAGGATGCCATAGGTCTTGCTTCCTTCCTTGGCGGCCATTCTCTCGGCCATTTCTTTTTGGACCATGCCGACGACTTCGACTACCTGGTCCTTATATTTCAACACTTGAAAGAAGATTTGGCTGCTGATGTTGTAGGGGAAGTTGCCAATGATGCCTATATTGTGTTCTCCGAACTTGCTGAGGTCGGTGCGCAAGAAATCTCCATGGATGAGATGGTCGCCTAGAGTCGGAAAATGCGTTTTAAGATAGTCAATCGATTCTGTGTCAATTTCAACTACATAAAACTTATCGTGCAAATCTTCCACCATATACTGGGTTAGCACTCCCGTACCTGCTCCCACCTCAATCACACTCTCTAAATCAGGAGAGAGCGCTTCGACAATCTTATGGGCTATGTTGAGGTCAGTCAAGAAATGCTGTCCTAAGCTCTTTTTGGGTCTTACGTAGTCGTTGGTCATCGTTGTAAATAAATATATAAATATATATTATAACTTTCTATAATTCTTCTTGGCTTGAGCGGTGTAGAGACTGGTGGGGTATAGGTCGATAAGTTGTTCGTAGTGTTGTTTTGCTTCTTCTTTTTGGTTGAGTTGGTTCTGTTCAAGGAGTGCGGCTTTCATGAGAGCTTCATCGGCTGAGTAGCTGTCGGGATAGTCGGTGAAGACCTTGAGGTAGAGTTCGTTGGCCTCAGAATAGTCGTGTCTTTGTTCCAACAGTTGTGCTTTACGGCAGAGGGCATGGGGGATACTGATGCTGTTGCCGTCGGCAATGATGCTGTCGAGGAGTTGAAGGGCTTGTGGCTCTTTATGTTGATAAATCTTATAGTCGGCACGGGCAAGTCGTTTGAGCTCGTAGCCTGTAGTATCTTCTTCGAGGTTGTCATCGATGATGAGAGAGAGACTCATGGCATCGTTGGCGATGAGTTTGGAGGTGGCTGCTTTGAGGACATTGAGTTGGGTCTCGGCCCATGCAAACTCACCGATGAAGTAACGTAATTGTGCGTTGCGGTATCGGGCTTCGTGACCGAGGGGTTCTTCTTTCATGCTTTTGTCGACTTGGCTATAGAGTAGGGTAGATTCCCAAACTTCGTCGGTATAGAGATAGATGTCGCCGAGTTCGAGTTTCAGCTTGCACATGTCGATTTTGCTGTTGGTTACCTCGATGGCGTTTTGAAGAATCTGGATGGCTTGGTCAGGCTGGTTGAGTTGATAGCACAGTATGTCGGCCTGAATCTGCACCAGTCCTGGGTAGTCGTTGGAGCCTATGTCGTTATAGGCTTCGTCGATTCTTTTGGAGAGTCGTTGATATACGGCAGGGTCGGTGATATGTTGTTCTTTGTATTGTTGATTTTCGCTTTGAATGAGTCCGATGAGGGCTTCGCCGTAGAAGGGGTTGATTTTGCCTTTTTTATAGAGATATTCATAGGCTTCTTTGGCGATGTCGTATTGTCGGTTGGATAGACAGATGTCACCGATATTTAGGATTTGACCATCTTGATTGTCATAACGCAGGTCGAGGCTTTTGCATTGTGTGAGAGCGATGTCGTAGTCTTCTTCTTGCAGAGCGAACCAGATGAGCAGTTGTGCGAATTCTTTGTTGTCGGGCTTTTCTTGGGTCTTCTTGAGCAGTGCAATGCGCATCTCGTCGGCGATGCTTTTGTTGACATCATAGAAGAGGAGACTTTGGAGTCGGCTTTTGATGATGTCGTATTGGCCTGGACGTTGTTCAAGGTCGAGAAAATAATATTCGAAGGCTTGGGTGTAATTGCTGGTGGAGTAGTAGAGGTTGGCGAATTCCATATAGAAGGGGTAGCCTTCGGTGTTGATTTGAGCTCCTTTTTCGAGGACGTTGAGGGCGTAGCGGTTGAGGTTACGGCCGCGAAAATAGTTTTCGATGATGACAATGCTGCTTTTGTTGGTGGGGAGCTTTTTAAGCATGTCGTTAAACAGCTTGTCGGCTTTGTCGGTCTTATTGTCGCACGAATAGGCATAGAGCAGGTCTACTTGTGCTTTCCATGGGTCGTTGGTTTTACGGATGTACTCTTTGAGTTCTTTTTCGGCTTCCTCGTACTTTTGGAGTCGCAGGAGGCATTCGATATACTGGTTATAGAAATTGATTTGACCGTATTTCGTATAGAGTTGCATATAGGCGTCGGCAGCTTGTTGATAGTCCTGACTTTGGAAGAGTTTGGAGGCTAGTTGAGTGTCGACTTCTTTTTGCTGAGCTGCTGGGGTTTGGTTTTTGGGTGTGGTGTATTGGGCGATGACAGGAGTCGTCGCCATGAGAGATATCATGCAGAGAAGCGGTATGATTTTTCTCATCGTGAGGATTCTTTGCCAATCGTTTTTTTGAGGTTCTGAAGTACTTTGTCTTGTTGTTTCAGTCGGTCTTGGAAGTAGATGATGCGTTGATGCAGCGTGTCGGCAACGGCTTGTTCATCGGCGAGGTAGGCAGTGGCGAGGCTGTCGTTGATGATATGTTTGTCGATATCGGATTGCAGATTGAGGAGTTGTTGTTGTGAGTATTCGGCATCATGTTGCATGACGGGCAGCATCTGATTGAACTGACTGAGATAGGCTTGTGCGATGTTGAGGATGTCGAAGAATTTGTCGACATCTTCTTCGGGAACATATTGTAGCATGGAGTCGCACCACATGAAATCGTCTTTCAGTGATTGCTGATAGCGTTGTTGCAGTGTCATGAGACTGTTGTGGTCTTCGGTGACTTGTTGGTGCAGCTGCTGAATAGGGCTATCCGCCCTGTTCTGACAGGCACAGGCCATGCAGAGCAGGACGGACAGCAGGAAGTATGATATCTTATTTGATGATGTCAAAGCCGGTATATTTTTGAAGTGCTTTAGGAATGGTGATACCTTCTGGGGTTTGGTGATCTTCGAGGAGGGCGGCAACGATACGTGGCAGGGCGAGGGCGCTGCCGTTGAGGGTGTGAACCAGTTGAGGAGTGCCGTTTTTGTCCTTGAAGCGCAGCTTGAGTCTGTTGGCCTGGAAGGTCTCGAAGTTGGAGACAGAGCTGACTTCGAGCCAGAGCTGTTGTGCTGCCGACCATACTTCGAAGTCGTAGGTGGTGGCTGAGGTGAAGCTCATGTCACCGCCGCAGAGATGAAGGATGCGGAATGGGAGTTCCAGTTTACGGAGCAGGTTAGCAACGTGTTCTTTCATGGCCTCGAGGCGTTCGTAAGAAGTCTCAGGGTTTGCGATTTCAACGAGTTCCACTTTGTCGAACTGGTGGAGACGGTTGAGACCGCGGACATTTTTGCCGTAGGAACCAGCTTCGCGGCGGAAGCAAGGGGTATAGCCAGCGGTCTTGATAGGCAGCTGTTCGGCCTTGACGATGGTGTCGCGGAACATATTGGTCAGTGGCACCTCAGCGGTAGGGATGAGGTAGAAGCCATCGAGCGGCACAGCATACATCTGAGCTTCCTTATCAGGCAGCTGTCCCGTAGCATAGGCAGAAGCTTCGTTGACACAGATAGGAGGCTGAACTTCGTTATAGCCATCAGCAGCAGCTTCATCGAGGAAGAAGTTGATGAGGGCGCGTTGCAGCTTAGCACCTTGTCCCTTGTAGAATGGGAAGCCAGCGCCAGTGACTTTGTTGCCCAGGTCGAAGTCGGCCAGACCATATTTATTAAGGAGTTCCCAGTGAGGTTGTGCGCCTTCGTAGAGTGGGGACATATCGCCTTCTTGGTGAACGGTGACATTGTCGGCTGCTCCGAATCCACGAGGCACGTCGATACGTGGGGTGTTAGGGATTTCGACGAGCTTGGACTGAATCTCAGCTTTGACAGCTTCGAGGTGTTCAGCTAAGGTCTTTGACAGCTCCTTGAGCTCGTTGTTCTTTACTTTCATCTCATTGGCTTCGGCGGTTTTGCCTTGCTTGAAGAGGTCGCCAATGACACGTGCATTATTGTTTAAGGATGCTAAGGTCTCGTCACTTTTCTGTTGTGTAGCACGACGGTCATCGTCGAGACGGAGTATCTCATCGATGAGAGCAGTGTTGTTGAAATTCTTGATGGACAGACGCTCGATCACTTCTTCTTTGTGGTCTCTGATGTAGGATATTACTAACATGATATGTTGAGTTTGAAATCGGGTGCAAAAATAAACGAAAAAAACCGGCTATCTAACGACAGCCGGTAAAAAAATGTATGTTATGAATAAATTACTCAACGATTGCGCCTTCCACCGGGTTGATGGAGACGAATGATTTGTTGTCTTTTTTCTTCACGAACTCCACGATGCCGTCGCATTTTGCATAGAGGGTGTGGTCTTTACCCATACCGACGTTCTTGCCTGCATAGTGCTTGGTACCGCGCTGACGGACGATGATATTACCAGCGATTGCTGACTGTCCACCGAAAATCTTTACTCCGAGTCGCTTACTAGCGGACTCACGACCGTTCTCGGAACTACCGACGCCTTTTTTGTGTGCCATTGCTTATTCTTTTTTCGGGTTTATTACTCAGTGATGTTGTCGATGACCACCTTGCTCAGATACTGACGGTGACCATTAGAGGTCTGATAACCTTTTCTTCTCTTCTTCTTGAAGACGATAACTTTTTCGCCTTTGCAGTGCTCTTTAATCGTCGCCTCGACGTTAGCACCGGCAACCGTAGGAGTTCCTACCTTCGTTGCGCCTTCATTTTCAACTAATAATACTCTGTCGAAGGAGACCTTGCTTCCTTCTTCACCTTCCAGTCTGTTGACGAAGATCTCTTGACCATTCGTAACTTTGGACTGTTGTCCTGCTATTTCTACTATTGCGTACATGTCTCGATATCTTTTTGGTAGATACTGATCTGTTGTCTATTTTTTCGGACTGCAAAATTACACAATTTTTCGATATTACAACTCTTTCCGCAAAAAAAAATCATTTTTTTCGTTCAAAGCGTTTTTTCTTGCCGTTTTTATTCTTCTTTGTATCTTTGCCGTTCAATTGAAAAACAGCACTTCCTTTATAATTAATAAGGTATGGGCGAACGCGAACTCGTCATATTATTTCAAGCCTTGGTCCAAGGAAATCGGGAGGCCTTCAACAAAATCTTCCGTCTTTTCTACGACCCACTGGTGCGTTTTGCTGTCCGATATGTCGGCGATAGCGACATCGCGGAAGAAATCGTACAGGATTTCTTCGTCCGCCTCTGGTCACGCCATGCCGCCCTCCAGGTGAACTCCAACTACGAAGCCTTCCTCTTCCGCTCCGTCCAAAATGCTTCCCTTTCCTATATCGAAACCGAAAAACGTCACGCATCCATCAATATGCAAGTCGCCCGCGATGACTCCGACCTCAATAATCCCTATGAACAACTCCAGGGAACAACCCTCGACCAAGCCTATCGCTCCATCATCGACTCCATGCCTGAGAAACGTCGCGAAGTGTTTCTCCTTAGCCGCTTCGAGGGACTGAAAAACGCTGAAGTCGCCCATCACCTGAATATCTCTATCAAAACCGTTGAAGCTCATCTCCATGAAGCTCTCGTACAATTGAAAAATGGCTTAAAGGACTTTATGTGATGTGTTTAATGTTAAAAATATGTTAAATTATACGTTCTGACTAAGGGTAAAGCATTAGTTACGTGTCGTATAAGCGAAAAGTAAGTCAAAATGGATTCTTTAGATCGATATAATGAATTAATAATGAGTTTCCTCCGTGGCACTTGTACCACTGATGAAGCCCGCGAACTCCTCACATGGCTGAGCGAGTCGAACGATCATAAGGTCCATTTCGATCTTATTAAAAGTGTGTGGGATATCACTAATTTCCATCAGCCGAAATCCTATGACATTGAAGCTGCTCTCCACACTGTGAATGAGTCCATCGACCAGCTCCCTGTAACAGAGGTACCGGTAAGACATTCGTGGTTCCGTCGTAACTTGTCCTATGTGGCCAGTTCCGCCGCTGCCATCGCTATTGTCTTGTGTTTGAGCGTTTTCTTTAAAACGAATACGAAACCACAAACTCTGCCTCTTGCCGCAGCTGAATATAACGCCTCTCACCCTTATGTGTTGAGCGATGGCACTCGAATCTCTGTCGAAGAGGATGCTCTCATCACCATACCGTCAGATTTTAATGAGACTTCCCGCCCCATAGATTTCGACGGCGTGGCCCAGTTCGACGTCGCAAAAGACGCTTCTCGTCCTTTCCTCATCCATTGCGGCGACCTCGAAATAGAAGTGCTCGGCACCTCCTTCCGACTCGATGCTCGTCATAATGCAGAAGAATATCAACTGGACCTTCTTACAGGTAAAGTTTGTATGCGTGCTGCCAACAATGAGACCCCTATTATCCTCATGCCTGGTGAACGCGGACGCTTCCTCGCCGATAGCCAAACCTTCCTCAAGTATTCCGCTCTCGAAGTCGTGAAAGATAAAGCTCTTAATGATCACGTCCTCGATTTCAATAATGCTAAACTGTCCGACATCGTCGATATCCTTGAATATGTCTACGAAGTCAATATCGACCTCGATGAAAGGTATAACGACAACTGCCTCACAGCTCGTCTCCAAGGGGAAACCTTCTCTGATGTACTCGAAACACTCGCAATGGTCTTCGAAATGCAAGTCGATTTCCAAAACGATGTATATTACATCCGTTAATCACTCCAATTTCTTTCTTTTCTAACAAATCCCTTTGATTTGTGTTTTTTTTGTATCTTAGCGGCTCATTTCCCTGTGGCTAAATGAGCAGAAAGATTCGTCATATTATTGAAAATCAAAATGATTCATTAGTTAAGTTTGCGTTTCGCATCCTTTTAGTGTTCTTGTTGATTTCAGGTATGCCCTCTGCCTCCTCGGCTCAGGATAAACCCAATCCTACCATCAGTTTCTCCGTCGCTCAGTGCTTCCTTGACCAAGCTCTCGACCAACTGTATGCCAATTTCCATATCAATGTGGCCTTCAGCAAAGCGGAACTTTCATCTATTATGATTCCTTTTTATAAGGCTGAAAATCAGACTATTGAATCTGTTTTGGAAGGTCTTCTGCAAAATACCGGCTACACTTTTATTAAGGTGGGAGGACAGTATGTCATCCGTAAGGTCTCTTCTAAACCCACTCCAAAAAGCGATGAACCGACTCAACCTTCGGTCCCTCAACCCAATACTCCTAAACCTCCTAAAACCATACCTCCTGTAAAACTTGAATTGCCCGATTCATTACGACTCTTAGTGCCTGACACTATTCAACAAGTCGTCCCAGATACGATACGCATCGTCGACACCATTGTCAAAACCCAATATGTTTATGACACCCTTCGCCTTCGTGATACTGTTGTACAACACGATACCATTCGTACTTTCGCAATCCGTAGATTCCGTTTCGGAGCTACCAATTTCAAGGGTAATGGCTGGTTCCTATCCGCTTCTCTTACCAATGGCGAGTCTTTCTTGAGTACGGTACAATCTGATGGAAGTGACTATGCCATGCTGCATGATAGCGCTGTACAGCTCTTGCCATCTTTTTTCAACGATGTCGAAATAGCTGCCGGATATACGCCTAACCGATTGAGCATCAGTCTCGGATTAAGCTATCGCTCGGCCAGCTGCCGTTTCTTGCTCGATAGAAAAATCTCAAAAGGTGATTGCTATGTTTACGACACGGCCGAAACTTACTACGTAGTCCACGATGGTGATACCTCCCTGTTCGCTATCCTCGACTCAACCTATGTCACAAAAGAGGAGTTCACTTACGCTTACCGCGATATAAATACCATGCGCTATGTGGGCGTTAACCTGACTATGTCCTATATTTTCTTCCGAAACTCCTTCACCCGAGTATATCTTAAAGGTTCTGTGGCTTCCGATTTCCTCCTTTCGGCATCTGGTTCTGTTCTCGATATGGAAGAACCTTATCATAACTCTTCCCTGAAACAAGTTTCAGCACCAATCGTCTTTTCCTATTATGCTGGATTAGGTGCAAGTGCACGAATCTCCAAAAACAGCGAATTCCTTGCTGAATTGGGCTTCCGAAGAAGCCTCTCATCATGCTATTCGTCTGACTATCCACTCGATATCCGCATGAGCTGTCCGTCACTCAAAATTGGGTTCAACTATTATTTTTAGTCAATAATGGGTAAATCTCGCTTCCACAGATGGGTTGTCCTGCTTGGCATGATGTTGCTCACTACAACATCGTTCTCCCAGCATTTGGTTCCAATCGGTGGATTCGTAGGACAAGATACCTGGATTCGTAAGTTAGGTGCCGACTCAGCATATATTGTTCAAGAAAGCCTTACAGTTGGACATGGTATCACACTCGTCATCGAACCTGGCGTAAAAGCCTATTTCACCCAACAAGCTGCCATCTCAGTGAGCGGCGGTAATCTCATCGCTGTGGGTTCCCCCGATGACTCCATATCCTTTATGTGTGCAGAACTGTCCAAAGACTGGCCAGGTATCGGTCTTAAAAATATCACCACAAACCATACGATACAATGCGCCTACCTCGACGTCTCTGGGGCAACCACAGGCATCAGCTTCTCCAATGTTGAAGGGGTATCTGTCGAACATTGTAGCTTCCATAATGTCTTTGGTCGTGATGGCATCGTCCTCAACGATTGTTCAAATTGTACCATCTCTCACTGCTTCTTCCACACCCTGATAGGCATTACCCTCTGTACTTCAGAAAAAAACTCTTTCGGAAACCGAATCGAGTCCAATGTGTTCGACTCAGGTCAAATCAATGTCTATGTCACCAATACAGGCGGAGGCTGGACTTGCTTTGATAATCATTTCTCTGAAAACTGTTTCCAAGGAGGGTCTACTGCACTGTATTTTGAGGCATCTTCAGTCTTCTCCCAACGAAATCAGAAAAATTATGTGCTGAACAATGTCATCACATCTAGTCTCCCTTATGGGTCTGCAGGCTATCATTCCTATGGCATCAAGACCTCGATGGACTCCCTCGTGATTCAAAATAACATCTTTTGGGAGAATGATGAGGCAATCAATTGTTTAAAAGGTGTCGATATATTTATAGAAAATAATACATTCTATAAAAACGATGCCACCTTGACTAACCTATCGCCAGGAGGCAGTGTGCTGCTTCAAGGAAATGTGTTCTGTGAACAACAAACAGAAATAGCTTCTTTCCCCGATGCCCATACAGAAGTTCATCATAACAACATGATGAATTATAATGAAAATACGATTCTTTTCCGCAACGCCTGTCAGTCTCCTATCAGCATGACCGAAAATTATTGGCAATGTCGTGATTTGGATTCTATCGATGCATTAGTGTTTGATAATGAAGAAGATTCATCGTTGGGAGAATTTGACTTATCAGATTTTCTGATGGATGCGGATACTACAGTCCCTATTGCGCCTCCTTGTCATGTGACCAAACAGTATTATGATGGCGCTTGGCATATCAATTGGGAACCTAACGAAGAAGCTGATTTTAGCCATTATGTTCTATTCTATGGGGATTTCGACCAATATCGTTTCGACCATCATGTCGATTCAATTTTCGACACTTCCTACATCCTCTATAATCAGTATCCTGCCAATATTGCTGTGGTGGCTTGCGATAGGGAATGCGACTTTGATTCGTATTCAGTCCCAGGTAAAAGTGCTTATGCATTGGCCGAATTTTACCCTTTTGCGGGACACGACGGGTCAATATGTGACGATGGGGAAGGGTTCCATCTGATGGAATCGAACATTCCTTTCACTTTTTCCGTTTTTTGGTGGACGACAAATGGCTCAGGTACTTTTTCTGATACACTTAGTCTGCATCCTGTATACTATCCTTCGGAGGAAGACTTCGATGCGGGTGGGGTAGTCCTGACCTTGAATGCGTATTATATGTCAAGCATCCGTTCCTCAAATCTGTGGCTTGAACTACGTCGCTATCCTGTTGTCAATGCAGGTCACGATTATTACAGCGGTATGAGCCGTCCTATCGAGGTGAATGGTGCACAAGTCTTCTATTATGATTCCTTATTATGGACTTCAACAGGTGATGGTATCTTTGATGATGCACGCACCTTGCACCCCGTATATACGCTCGGAACTAATGATCTTCAACTACGACGTGTCACCATGGCGCTTCAAGCATGGTCGTCATGCGGCATGTCAACCGATACCGTAACCTATGCCCTGTTTGATGAGTTCTCAATGCAAGGGCGTGTTTGGCTCGATGGACAGCCATATCCTAACGCACAAGTGATTGCCGTTTCAATGGATGAGGAAAATCCGTTCTTTAACGGTTTCTACCGTACTGTTACCAATCAGGAAGGATTCTATGACCTGGCTATCATCGGAGGTGACTATATCCTGTATGCTTTTCCCGACACCACGGATGCAATGTCTGCAGGTGCCTACTTCTGGAAACGATTCTCATGGGATGAAGCTGAACGTATTCATGCTGATGGTGACGTGTATGATGTGGATATTCATCTCGCTCCTGTCATGACCGATTTGCCCGTCGGTGAGGCTTCCATCAAAGGCTTTTTCGAAATTCCAACAACACAGTTTAGAGCTACTGAATTCTATTGCGAGCCGTGGTTTAACGATTCTCCATCTGCTCTTTGTGATGGTGGTCTCTCCAATGTCAGTATCTTGCTGATGGATGCCGACCGTCGTCATGTCATTGATTTTACCCTTACCGACGAACAAGGGAGATTCTCTTTCACAAATCTGCCCTTTGGAAAATATTGTCTGCTATCAGATGTCCCTCGCTATGGCAAGGCTCTTCAGACCATCATCGAACTAACTCCTGAACAACCCACTCCCGATGATATCGTTCTTTATATCGATGCAAAAGGAGATGTGGCTCTCCGCGATACCCAGGAGGATGTCATCGACATCAATGCCTTGATGATTTTCCCAGTCCCTGTCGACGATATTTTGTTTGTCACAGGCCTCGAAAAATTTGAGCGTTATATCGCCTATATCATCGACCAGATGGGTGAGGTGAAGAAGTATGAAACGATACTCTCTGATGAATATGGAGGTTTCAACCTCGATGTGGCTCATCTTCGCCCCAATGTCTACGCGCTTGTCGTAGAAAATAGTTTTTCACAATACGTGTTTAAGTTTGTGAAATAATAAGAATTTCTATTGCATTTATTCCTCGTTTTTTTCTATCTTTGGGGCTTTAATATGTAAAGTCTAATCAATATCTATCGCATATGAAGAAATCTATACTTTTCTTGCTGCTTACTGTTATGGGTATCGGTTCCTGTTGGGCTGATTATGTGGACTTTAACAAAGCCCAGAAAGTCAGCGATGCCTTCGTGCAGTCCTCCTTCTCGCCTGCTCTGCGGGCAAGCTCCTCGATGGTGCTGGTTACTCCTCAGTACTATGTCTTTAATGTCGGGTCCTCAGGCTTCGTCATCGTTTCTTCCTATGACGAATTTCGTCCTATTATCGGCTATTCTTTCGAATCTAACTTAGATGTTGATAATATTGCACCAGAATTGTCATATTTTCTTGACAATATGAGCGAGAATCGCCAAAAGATGTTGGATGCAAAATGCCTTACTCGTGATGCTCAGCTTACGATGGAATGGGAATCTCTCCTCTCTGGCAACGCTCTGCCATCGCAGAACCGTGGAGTAGGGGCGTTCTATCTCTGCCGTACCAAATGGAATCAGGGCGACCCTTACAACATCTTATGTCCTACAGGCACTGGCGGTCGCTGCTATGCTGGTTGCGTGGCAACAGCTATGTCACAAGTGATGAGATATTGGGAATATCCAACGCATGGCTCAGGAAACCATTCCTATACTTCTTGGGATTATGGTGAGCTTTCAGCTAACTTTGGAGAGGCAACTTATGACTATTCTAAAATGCCGAATTCCATCTCTTTCACCTCACCAGAAGAAAACATCTATGAAATAGCTCATCTGATGTATCACTGCGGTATCGCTGTCGACATGTCATACTCTCCTTCAGGCAGCGGTGCTTATTCCGAAGATGTTCCGGATGTCATCCTCAAATATTTTGGCTACTCAAGCCGTGCACGTCTTGTCTACCGCGACAATACGCCACTGGAGGAGTTTCAGGCTCTACTTAAGAACCAGTTTGACATGGGATGGCCTTGCTATTACTCGGGCTCCGATGTCTCTGGCAACGGTGGCCATGCTTTCGTATGCGATGGCTACGATGAAAACGACATGTTCCATTTCAACTGGGGATGGAGTGGCTCCGGTGATGGCTTCTATGCCATCGATGAATTGAATGTCTCAAGCTATCAATTCAATTCGGGTCAAGCATTCATCATGAACTTTGTCCCAGATTATGTATTTGATAACACTGCTGCAGCACCTACTGCTTTTTACGCTGTCCCTAATGGTGATGAGGAATTCTCGGTCACCCTTAGCTGGACCAACCCAACCAATACCATCGATGGTCATTCTATTGAGGCCATCGACGAGATTGTGATTAAACGCGATGGCGTTGCCGTGAAGACCTTTGACAACCCAACCCCTGGTGAAGCCATGACTTATGTCGATCCTGCAGGCCTCCCTGTCTTGGTAAACTATACCATCCATGCTGTCCTCAATGGCTACGACGGTCGTAAGGCTCATGCCGATGGCGTTAACCTCGGACCAACTTGTACCTGGACAATTGTCTTTGGTGATGATAACGAGGATTGGGAAGGTGGTCACTTGACGATTCGCAACTCCTCTGGTGTCGAAGTTGCAGATGTGGCTCCAATCGCTGAACGCGTCAATACTTACGAAGTTGAACTGCCACAAGGATGGGTCTCCTTCCATTGGAACGCTCCTGAAACAAATCCTTTCATGAACTTTGGTATCCTTGACTCAGAAGGTAAAATTGTATTCTCTTTTTACGACGATTGCAATAAGATGCCCAAAGGCCTCTTCTACGAAGTAGTCAACACCTGCGGTGAAACCGGCAGCTTCCTCCACCCAACCGATTTGAAGACAGAAATCGTTGGCGATGACGTGGTACTTACCTGGACTGGTATCCAAAATCCTGGCTATGGCTATAATATCTATCGCGATGAACTGTTCTATACCATGGTGCCAGATGCCGTAACCTATACCGATGTGGCTGCTGCTAATAACGACCACTGCTACTATATCACAGCTTTCTGCCACGAAGGCGAGACAGATCCTTCCAATATCTGTTGCTCTGCCCCTGACACAGAAGGGAAGACCCCTCAGAATCTGCAATTGGAAATTACTTCTGCTGGCAAAGCTAAGCTGACATGGGAGAAGCCTGAAATCATGGACGGCCTCAAAGGCTACCAAGTGTTCCGTAAACCTGCCGGCGAACCATTTAAGCGTGTCAAAAATTTAGGACCTAATACAACTACCTATTCCGACAACACTGCTCTGGCAGATGGCAACAGATACTACTACAAGGTCGATTGCTTCTATGAAGAAGATTTTGAATCGTCACCAGCACGGACGCTTGCCAATCCTGACCTTACCTGTGTCGAAGTCAACAAGACCCACATCCCTTCAGGTCTTCGTATCGTCAACGATAATCCAGTTACCCTCGAATGGGATGAGGCTCTTCTCGCAGAGTCCTATAACGTTTATTGCCTTATCGATGGCAATGTCACCCGTATTGCTCAGTATCTCGAAGATCATACCTTCGTCGATGCTCAGGAGATTGCTTCCACAGCAACGGTTTACTGGGTTACCGGTATCTATCATCTTGTTGAATCCAGTCCATCCAACAAGGCCTGCTGGGGTAACGTGAGCATTCAGGAAACTGATGGCGTCACGGTCATGGTCTATCCTAACCCATCTCATGGCCGGGTCATCGTCGAAGCCGAAAATATCGTATCCGTCAGCGTCTTCTCGGTCAATGGACAGGAAGTCATGAGCCAGAAAGGCTCCGACAATAGTCTCAACCTTGACCTGTCAAGACTTCAGGCTGGCGTCTATACTCTGAAAGTCGTCACCTCCGAAACAGTGTCTTCTCAAACTATCATCCTTCTCTAACCTTAGATATTACGATCATGAAACAGATATTATTTTCACTCGTGCTGGTAGCTCTCGGTTTTTCAGCAATGGCACAAAAGAACGATACTCCAACCGTATTCCATAGTCGCTACGACTATGTGATGTATCAGACGGAACATCCTGCCTCTATGGCTTTCATGACGTTCTCCAACTCTCGTGATGATGAGTTTAAAATGAAACTCGATAGCATCGTGGGCGCTGATGACTTCGACTGGACACATTGGAAGAATCTTTATTCCTATCCCAATGCCGATGAAAGCGTTATGATTGAAACTCGCTATCAACTGGTTAATCAAGAATGGTCTCCGTTAACCCAGTCCATCTGTCAATACGGCTTGAATGAGGGTATGAAAGATGTGATTCTTTCTTTACAATGGAATGAAAACCAATGGGATAGCTTATCGCGAGTAACATATCATTACAATACCATTGCTGGTGCAGTTCATATGACAGAATTTGTGACTGAGACTTATTCTGAAGAGGGATGGACACCTTCCAACCGTTCGCTTTATTCGTATGATGCTTCTGGAAATCCGACCCTGCTGCTGATATGCTATGGCATCGATACGGAAGGCAACTGGATTGAGAATTCAAAGTACGACTATACGTATAACGAGGATGGCAATCTGCTCACCCAACTCTATTCTACCATCCGTAATGGTAACTGGCGTGAATCAACCATGGATTCGCTCGCTTACGATGAACAGCATCAATGTGTCAATATCTTTGGTAAGCGTAAAGGTGGCATGGGTCCTGGCAGCAATGCATGGAGAGACAGTTATCGTTATGACCTGACTTATGCAGAAGGCCGTGTCGCTACCGAGACAATGTATGCCGCAGGTGGCTGGTTCGGTGGGGGAGAAATGACTCTCGATGCCATTACCGAGTATACCTACGATGTCAATGGCAATGCAGTGAGAAAGACGGCTAGCATCTATAATGGTGAAGAATGGGTCGTCCGCGATATATATGAGAATAGCTTTGATCTTCAAGTCAATGCCGAGAGAATTGTTGGACTTGCTCCAGCATGGGAATCAGTGGCGACATCTTCCTTCGTTAATGCTCTTGGTGTAATTTATCCTCTTGCTAATCAGTGGAATTCCTGTTCTATCACCTCTGCAAACCTCGATACATGGTTTAACCTTTACTATTCTGGCTTTGAATCCATAGGCGAACAGCAAGTTCCTGAACTGTTGTGGACCACTCAATCTGGGAGTCTAACCCTCCAAACTTCAGAGCCGGTTAACATCACCCTCTATGATATACTTGGCCATTCCGTTCTCTCCAGAGAAAACCTCGTAAACGAGACCTTCTCCTTGAAACCCGGTGCCTACATCCTTTCCGTTAACGGCAAATCCCTCAAAGTTCTAGTTAATTAATCTCTTCCTCCCTTCCTCCCTTCCTCCCTTCCTCCCTTCCTCCCTTCCTCCCTTCCTCTCTTCCTCTCTTCCTCCCTTCCTCCCTTCCTCTCTTCCTC
>X415_White_Rhinoceros__coassemble_87_pt1 | contig 27774 bp, 24 predicted proteins | sample X415_White_Rhinoceros__metabat2_low_PE_005 | metagenome-assembled genome bin X415_White_Rhinoceros
TGATGTACTGCATCCCCGTTTTGGAAGTTCAACACGATATTCGGGTCTGAGGAATCTTTCAGGGCATCTACATAGGCATCATATTCGTAGTTGAGGCAGCATTCAAGCTTGCCACATTGACCAGCAAGTTTTTGTGGGTTAGGGGAGAGCTGTTGTACTCGTGCAACGTTGGTGGTAACCGACTGGAAATCACTAATCCACGATGCGCAGCAGAGTTCACGTCCGCAAGAACCAATACCACCTAATTTGGCCGACTCTTGTCGCACGCCTATCTGACGCATCTCAACACGAACGCGAAATTCGTCAGCGAGTTTTTTGATGAGTTCACGGAAGTCAACACGTCCATCAGCGGTATAATAAAAGATTGCTTTCGTTTTATCGCCTTGATATTCAATGTCGTTCAGTTTCATATCCAAGCCAAGGTTCTCCGCAATGGTACGACTGCGATACAGGGTGCTGTCTTCCAGTGCAATAGCGGTCAGCCATTTTTCTACGTCATTTTGACGAGCACGGCGGTATACCTTCTTCATCTCTTCGAGAGGTGTGCGGAAACGCTTGCGTTTCATCTGTCGTTTTGCAAGTTCTCCTGTCAGTGTCACAATGCCTATGTCGTGACCGATGGCAGCTTCAACGGCAACTAAATCACCTTCTTGTAACTCCAACTCAGGAGGATAGAGGTAAAAATCTTTGCGGTCGTTCTTGAACCGAACTTCTGCAATCAAAGGAGTGCCTTCAACTTTCTCACCTTCATAATCCTTCATCCAGTTGAATTCATTCATCTTGCAACCGCTATGGTTTAACACTTTCTGATCGGTGTAATCTCCTTTAAATTTGCAGCAGCCACGATTAAAAATCGGGTCCTTCAAACTTGGTTTTGATTCGTCGTTTTTCTTAGTATATTGTTCTTCTGACATTCTATTTTCATTTTAGTTTTAAACTTGCAAAGTTACGATTTTTTTCTTTTCTTTGCACGTCTAATCAAAATCTTTAAATCATGAAGAAGTATGTAGTTCCTATTGCTGTCATAGGCATCCTGGTAATTTTAATTCTTTGGGGTGTTCGTATTTATAATCAATTAGTTACCCGTCAGGAAACCGTTGAACAGGCAGTCGGTGATGTTCAAGCCGCTTATCAAAAACGTGCCGACCAGATTCCTAATGTAGCAGCTACTGCTAAACAATATTCTGATTACGAAGGAGAGGCTTTCACCAATATCGTCGAGGCCCGTGCTCAGGCAACAGCCACCACTCTCGACATGTCCAATATGACAGAACAACAACTTGCTTTTTTCCAGAAAACTCAGGACGAACTGATGAAGACGATGCGCTCTAACCTCAATGTCATCGTTGAACGTTATCCCGATTTGAAAGCTAATACCTTATATATTAACCTCCAATCAAGCATTGAGAGCTGCGAGAACCTTATCGCCAATGCGAGAAAGACCTTTAACGAAAAAGCAAAGAGCTATAACCAGTATCTGCGCCGCTTCCCTAACAATATCATTGCCTCGATGTTTAACTTCGACCGTATGCCTTACTTCCAAGCCTCAGAAGGTGCTGAAACCGCTCCCGATGTAAAGGCTCTCTTCAATGAGTAAACTGTCGAGTCAAATCGGATAACCCATCCTAAAATAGTCTTCGGTAAAACTATTTCAAAAAATCTCATTTTTTAAATATCAGATTTTCAATAGATTAGTAAAAATTTTTATTTTTTGTGTAAAAAAAACACAAAAAAGACTTGCGGGTAAAGTTTTTTGTTGTAATTTTGCGTCCGAATTACACAAATAACCTGTACCATGTCGTATACATATAAATATCCTCACCCAGCCGTCACCACCGATTGCGTCATCTTCGGATTCGATGGCTATGAGCTTAAAGTACTCCTTGTCCAAAGAGGCAATGAGCCCTTCAAAGGCTACTGGGCCTTCCCTGGTGGTTTTATGAATATGGATGAGACGGTCGAAGAATGCGCTATCCGCGAACTGGCCGAAGAAACAGCACTCCAGCAACGTTTTATGAAACAGTTTCAAGTGTATTCTGAAGTCGACCGTGACCCCCGCGAACGAGTCATAACCATAGCATTCTATGCACTCACTAAGATAGCTCCAGTTGTCGGTGGCGACGATGCCGCCAAAGCTGAATGGTTCCCCGTCAAAAATCTTCCTCAGCTTGCCTTCGACCATGCCGATATCTTTAAAGATGCTCTCACCCAACTCCGTAAAGATATCCATTTTGAACCTATTGGTTTCGACCTCCTCGATGAACAGTTTACCATGCCTCAACTTCAACGCCTCTATGAAGCTGTCCTAGGCCTCAATTTCGACCGCCGTAACTTCCAAAAGAAAATGCTCCAACTCGGCATTCTCGATGAAATTGATGAGGATGCTCCCTCTGGCTCAACTTATTTTGGAGCTCATTCTGAAATGAAACTTATGGATATCGATAATCTCTTCTTCTCTATCCAATCTCCAGAAAGAGAATGCGCTCGCGTTGGTCGTAAACCTAAGAAATATTCGTTTAATAAACAGCAATATGATATTATAAAACAAGACGATAATTTTAAACTAGAATTTTAAACTCTCTAATACAAAAAGATTATGGAAACAACTAACATGAATGGCACACAGCCAAAACAGAAAATCTACAACTTGGTAATCCTCGACAAAAGCGGTTCCATGTCATCTATTGCCAATGCAGCTATCTCCGGATTTAACGAAACTATCGGGGGAATTCGTTCGGCACAAGAACAGTTCAAAGATACCCAAGAGCATTTTGTTTCTCTTATGGTATTCTGTAACTGCGATAAATCCTTCGTCTATGACAACGTCCCAGTCGCTCAGGTCAAAGAGCTGACCTCTCGCGATTATCGTCCTTGCTGCGGCACTCCTCTCTATGATGCTATGGGCATCTCTCTTAATAAGTTACTAAAAGATATTCAAGATGACCCAACTTCAACCGCTGTTGTTACCGTCATTACCGATGGCTATGAAAACGCTTCAAGAGAATATTCTTTGGCCGATATAAAAGCCTTAGTTGATCGCCTGAAAGAACAGGAAGGTTGGAACTTTTCCTATATAGGAACCAATCAGGATGTTGAAAAGACCTCACACGATCTTTCAATCGACAACCATATGGTATTTATCGATGATGAAGCAGGTATGGCTCAGGCATGGCTTAAAGAACGTAACTCAAAGGCAAGAATGTATCGTGCAATGTCCTCAATACAAGCTACCATCACTCTCGATGAGCAAGTGTCGTTTAAAGCAAGAATGGCAAATTTAAATAAAACTCGTTCCAATTACGTCGCGGACGATTCCGTAGCGAATCGTACAACTCGTAAACAGATTTCAACTTTGGAACCCGATGAAATCGTCGTCTTCGGAAGTAACATCCAAGGCGCACACCATGGCGGGTTTGCCAAGACTTGTGTCAAGAACTTTGGCGCTATCATGGGTCAAGCAGAAGGTCTTCAGGGACAGAGCTACGCCATCCCAACTGTAGGAACTACCAAGGATGAAATTCAAGCAGCAGTCAGCCGTTTCGTCAACTTCGCTCAGCAACACCCCGACAAGAAATTCCTCGTTACCCGTATCGGCTGCGGCAGTGCCGGCTACACCCCACGTCAAATCGCTCCAATGTTCGCCGAAGCCTACGAGGTACCGAATATCTTCCTTCCAGCCGATTTCTGGAAGTATGCTCTCTAAAACAAATAAATTGCGATATTAAGATTATGAAAAAGGAGAGGCTGGAATTCCAGCCTCTCCTTGTTTTTTTGCCTTTTGTCAATAGTATTACAGCGAACTGTAACTTGGTGAGAAGGTGTCACCCTGACGGATGTCGCCAGTGGCTAAGCCCTTCTTCAACCACTTGGAACGCTGAGCCGATGTGCCATGGTTGAAGGTTTCAGGCATTGTGCGTCCATATGCCTGCTTCTGTAAATAGTCGTCTCCAATCTTAGCAGCGGCATCCAGAGCTTCTTCAATGTCGCCATCTTCCAACGAACCAAACATCTTGTTGTCGTTGTAAGCCCAAACACCTGCATAGAAGTCGGCCTGTAACTCCAGTCTTACACTCAACTGATTGTAACCCTGAGTGTTTGCTCCGTATTTTGCCATCTGACTGTGAACTTGATTCAGAGTACCCAACAGATATTGTACGTGGTGACCAACTTCGTGAGCAATGACATATGCATAGGCAAAGTCACCATCCGCACCAATCTGGTCCTTCATGCTCTTGAAGAATTCTAAGTCCAGATACACGGTTTGGTCGGCTGAACAATAGAAAGGTCCGCTAGCCGAGGTAGCACTGCCACAACCTGATTCAACAGCATCAGAGAAGATAACCATCTTTGGTGCCTCATAGGTGCGACCCAACTTCTGAAATTCCTTTGTCCAGACATCTTCTGTTCCAGCAAGAATACGCTTGCAGAAGGTCATCAACTCTACGTCAACTTGACTGTAATCCTGACCGTCAGAGGTGTATTCTGTGGTGGCTCCTCCTTGAGCGATTTGATTAAGGAGTTCTGGATCAGGTGCCTTACCAGTAATCAACCATATAAGTCCTGCGACTAAAATACTTCCTAAACCGAGGCCAGCGACTCTCGTTACGCTGCTCTTTCCACGGCGGTCTTCTACGTTTGTACTTTCTCTACGTCCGTCTAATTGCATAATGAATAGTTTTTAAATAATGTGCAAAGGTAAGAAAAGCTTTTATGCAATGAACTTTTTTCGAGATTTTCTCACTCAGGAGGATAAAATACTATCTTTGCACCACTAATTATTAACATTATGGCATACCAAGAAACAACAAAAACTTCCTATGGAAAAAACATAGGTAATTCATTTAAAGGTATTTTCGTCGGCATCGGTCTTATCCTCGTTGCCACTATCTTGATTTTCTGGAATGAGAACCGCGCCATTAAGACGTATAAGGCCCTCAATCGTACTCAAGATGCTTGTGTTGAACTTCCATCTCTTGCTACTGTCGACCCTGCTTTCAATGGAAAGACTGTCCACTGTACAGGAATCGCTACAACCAATGAAACACTCTCTGACCCAATATTTGGCGTCGATATCAATGCTATTAGCCTCAGCCGTCAAGTTGAATATTATCAGGTTGTTGAGCATTCTTCCTCCACCACAAAAGACAAAATTGGTGGCGGAACTGAAACAACGACTACCTATACCTATCAAAATGAATGGGTGTCGGAACCTCAAAACAGTGCCAAATTCAAAGACCCTGAGCATCAGTCCGACAACTTTGTCTTCCAAGTTGTGGAAGAGAGAGACTGGCAGGCTTCTGTCGTGAATTTTGGTGCCTATCTACTTCCTCCATTTGCCGTCAGTAGCATTTATGGTGATGCAGCTCCTGTCGTCAATATGTCGGATGAGACCAAGGCTCAATGGAACAAGGCTATCCTTACCAGCCTGGGCCTCTCTGATACCATCCAAGCCAACTACGTCAGCGTCGACAATAACGTGGTCTATTTTGGCTCTACCCCCGATACACCTCATGTCGGTGATGTTAGAGTGACCTTTACTTATGTCCCAACCGACCAAGAGATTTCTCTTATCGCTGATGTTGATGGCAATACTTTCCAACGTCATGCTGATAAAAATGGTAAGATGGTTTCCTCAGTCCGCATGGGCGCCCTCACTGCTGACGAGATGTTCGAATCCATGCAACAAGGTAACAAGGCTCTCACCTGGGCTCTTCGTATAATCCTTCTTATTCTCATCATCGCTGGCTTCCGCAGTGTCGTTAAGATTCTCCCAACCCTCCTCAAGGTATTGCCATTCCTGGGTAAGGGTGTTGATAAGATTCTCGGATTCGCCTGCACCATCATCGGATTTGCTTGGACCCTTCTCTTCATCGCTATCGCTTGGATTGCTGTCAGACCAGTCCTCGCCATCAGTCTGCTCGTCGTCGTTATCGCCCTTATCGTTTGGCTGAAACTCCGCAGCAAATCAGCTGAACCAACCGAAACCGTTGAACAACAATAATAGCTATTAATTTCTCAACGAATATATCATGAACGTATTTGTAAACGATACCCCAGTGAAGACCTATTATGGGGCAAAAGTAAAATCTGCCATCATGGCTTTCTTTAGAGATCAAAACATCTCTACCAAGACTCCTGTCCTGGAAGTTAGAGACGCATATGGTAACCGCCTTGATCTCGATGGTTCAATTCGTGCCAACTCAAAAATCTATATCAAGATATGAGACGCATCACCACTTTGTGTGCTATCGGCCTTGCCGCTATCATAGGATTCAGCAGCTGTCAGCCTAAGGAGCAGAAAGTATATATCGCTTCTCTTAACGATATGCACGCCAATATTGATAACTTTCCAAAATTGGCTTTTGTCGTTGATAGTCTCCGCACCCTCTATCCCGATATGCTTCTCTTTGCAGCAGGGGATAACCGCTCCGGTAACCCAATCAACGACCGCTATTCCGAGCCTGCACGTCCTATGGTGGAACTTATGAATAAGGTAGGATTCAACCTCTCATGCTTTGGCAATCACGAATGGGATTCAGGCCTCGATGCTCTTCGCAACGTCATGAACATCGCTGACTTCCCCTATGTATGTGCCAATGTTCAGTTCGATGATTCTCTTAACATACCCGTTAAACCTTATACCATTATTGAATATAATGGTTTAAAGTTAGCTGTGATTGGTGGAATTCAATTAGGTCTCAACGGCCTTCCTGATTTTCATCCTGATCGTGGTGCTGGCGCTCATTTCCGTCCCATCGAAGAAGTCCTTCCTGACTATCTCTTCTTGCGTGATGAGTGTGATGCACTCTTCCTTCTGTCACATTGCGGATTCGAAGGTGACATCGACATCGCTGAACAATTTCCACAATTGGATGCAATCTTCGGCGGTCATACCCACACCCTTGTTGAAGATACCAAACTGTTCAATAACGTTATGGTGACACAAGCTCAGAGCAAAGTGAAATATCTAACACTGAGTACCTTTACCTTTGACAAAAAAGGAAAGATGATTGCCAAGGAAAGTCAGGTTATCTCTATCCTGAATGCTTCAGGCGTCAATGAAGAAGTGAAAGCTATGGTTGATGAATTCAACAACAACGATGTTTTTGCTCAAATTATGGGAAATAATGAAGCAGCTATTGAAGATTGTTATGAATGCTTTGGCTGCTTGATGTGTGATGCCGACAAGGAATGCACGGGCGCTCAACTTGCCTTCCAAAACTATGGAGGCGTTCGTTACGATACACTCTCCGCTCGCCCTATCACTTTGAAGGACATCTTCTCTCTTGATCCATTCGATAATGAACTCATTATTTTCATGATGACTGGCCAGGAAATCATCGACCTTCTTTCTGTTTCGTTCTTCACCGACCATGGTCCGAACTATTGTTCCGGCTGCACCTATTCTTATTCTGTTGATGAAGAAGGTCAGATGACCGATTGCAAGGTAGTCCTTGAAGATGGTACCCCTTTAGATATGAATGCTACCTATTCGGTCGTGATGAACAGCTATATGTCCTCTGCATTTGACTTTGCTCACGAAGATCCAGGAACATCTACCTTCCGTACCTCTAACGAAGCCTTGGTTTCATATCTTGCTAATCATCAGAATATTAATTATGCAAATGCAAGCCGAGTCACGGAAAAATGATTTTGGAATGTTTTTTGCTATTCTAAGGATTTTGTATGTCTAACTTTTAAAAATTCAGCATCATGAAAACCAAGAAATTCTTTATGACTATCCTCTTCGTAATGAGCATGGTCATCGCTAAAGCAGCGAACGGCTTCCCCCCAGAATTGGTCTTGGTCTCACAGCCCGTGTTGACCTACAACGCCAGTTCGGTCACGATTTATTACGACATCCAGAATATCGGTGACTACACCTATCGTGGTGACATCGTCCTCTATCTGGATCCTGATAACGGCTACCCCTTTGCTGAACGTTATGTAAAGGTCCGTCCAGGACGCATTAAGAGAGTGGCAATGAATATCCCTGCCTATCGTCCAAATCCATCCCGTCTCTATACGGTGATGCCTTACTACGAATTAGGTAACGAGCTGTTTAGCTTCACCACTTTCGAATACTTCGAGCCAGTTATGTTCCACTGGTACGGTTATCACAATGAGCCATGGGTGGTCATCAACGTCGGTCCTCGTCCACACTACTACCACCGTCCTGGCGACTTCCGCTACTACTACGATGGTTACTATCCAATCCTCCCACCTCCTCCAGGAGGTCCAGCTCCTCACATGTACCCAGCACCTCACCCACTGGACCCACACCACCACACCTATGGATATCACCACAATAACGGAGGCTATCCTTACAACTACCATCCAGAGGGACCAGTTCCAGGATATAACTCAGGTAACGAAACCCCATCACACCCAAGCGCTCATGTTCACGAATACAACGGAAACAACGGTAATAACAACGGCAACAATGGTGCTGCAGTCCGCCCCAACAACAGCAACAGCCTCAACAATGGCAGCGCTACCAGCGGCAGCTCCAGCGGTTCCAACAACGTAAGCCGTCCTAATACCAACCGTCCTTCAACGGGCACGAGCACAAATGGCAGCTCCAGCGGTTCTAACAGCACTAGCCGTCCAGGCAGTGAAAACACTAACGTCAGCCGTCCAGGCAGCAACAGTAGCTCAACTGGTACTTCTACCAACAGCAGCTCAAGCGGTCGCACTGGCAACAGCAACGTCAGCCGTCCAAGCAGCAACAGCAGCTCAACTGGTACTTCTACCAACAGCAGCTCAAGCGGTCGCACTGGCAACAGCAACGTCAGCCGCCCAAGTAGCAACAGCAGCTCAACTGGTACTTCTACCAATAGCAGCTCAAGCGGTCGCACTGGCAACAGCAACGTCAGCCGCCCAAGTAGCAGCAGCTCAACTGGTACATCCAGCAGCAGTTCTTCAAATGGTCGCAGCGGCTCCTCAAACAGTAACTCACGCAGTTCCTCTTCAAGCTCCAGCAGCAGCTCATCATCAAGTAGCAGAAGCGGATCTTCCAATAGCGGAACTCGCAGCAGATAAAAAAGTCTTTTTGATCTCGACTTTAAAGGGGCTGGTTGAAAAACCAGTCTCTTTTTTTTGTCGTTTTGAGATATTTATTACCTTTGTCCTCACATAATATTCTATACTATGAGACACATATTTTTTACTCTTATGACTTTAGCTCTTTTTTTCGGCATGGTTTCTTGCTGTGATGCGAAAAAAGGAGAAGTTTCGGACAATGAAACAACAACAGAAACGACTATGAATACTACAATGCAAGATTTGATGACACGTAGAAGCATCCGCAGTTACACCGACGAGATTCCTTCTGACGAAGTTATCGCTGAAATTTGTGAAGCGGGTACATACGCTCCTACAGGCATGAATCGCCAAAGCCCTATCATCATCGCTGTGACCAATCGTGAGATGCGTGATAAGTTAAGTCAGATGAATGCCGCCGTCATGAACTCTGAAGGTGATCCGTTTTATGGCGCACCTGTTGTATTGGTGGTCCTTGCAAACCGTGAGGCTGCCATGACTTGGAAAGAGGATGGCTCCCTCGTCATGGGTAACCTCATGAATGCTGCGCACGCAAAAGGCCTCGGCTCCTGCTGGATTCACAGAGCCCGTGAAGTGTTCGAGACACCAGAAGGTAAGGCAATCCTCGCTGACCTTGGCATTGAAGGCGACTATGTAGGCATCGGCAACTGTATCCTTGGCTATGTCAATGGCGACTATCCAGAAGCCAGACCTCGTAAAGACAACTACGTGTATTGGATTAAATAATCCGTCTATTCATGAAAAAAAGATATAAGCTCTCCACCGGCGACAGTTTTGAGGCTGAGCCGGCGGAGCTTGCTGTAGTGTTACAACAATATAAGGACTATCTCAATAATTATCTCGAGATTTATGGTTCTCTCGAGGACGATGAGTTTGTGGCACGAGGCAACGGGTTCTGTGACCGAAAATACAGTGATGACTTCATCGAAAGCCAAATTTCACGCTATCAATGCGACATCGAAGAAGTTGAATGCTTGATGAAGAAGAAATGATGCTATCTCAACGATTTACCGTTCTGAAAGTGTAATATTTATTGAGAAAGAAAGGCAGTATGGCCGTGATGGCCGTGGCAAAACATTTTCCTATTATTGGACTCCAATGACCTAGGTCCACAAAGAGATATAGGGATAAGGTGTTCAACCCCAGACACACTAGCTGGATGATGTAGAAGGCAGTGAAACGCATCACAGGATTGTCAGTCTTCTTAAAGTTATAGCTCCTGTTGAGCAGAAAACTGCAGACAATTCCGGTATGAAAACCAATCACATTGGCCCAAACATAAGGCATGACATTACACAAAAGCGCATAGATGCCAAATTCTACCCCCGTGCTCACGGTTCCAATAATCGCATAAAGGATAAAATGACGAAATTTTCTATATAAAGCCTTGATTTTGTTCATCAAGAATGTTGTGCTGTATCCGGGTTAAAGCAAAAAAAATCACTTTCGGACTGCAAAGATACCAAAAAAATGCCTACCTTTGCCGCGATTTTTGAAAGAGGGGTTGTAAATTAGAAAAAAAGCTGTACTTTTGCAGTCCCATTTGAAGATAGACAATTGTAATTAATAAAGGTATAGAGTCATGTCAAAAATTTGTCAAATTACAGGTAAAAAGACCATCACTGGTAATAATGTTTCTCACTCTAACAAGAGAACTAAGAGAACCTTCGAACCCAATCTGAAAATCAAGAAGTTCTACGTTCCTGAATGGGATGAATGGGTAGTCCTGAAAGTCTCTGCAGCCGGTCTCCGCACCATCAACAAGAAGGGTGTCTACGCTGCTATCATGGACGCTGCTGAAAAGGGTAACTTAAACCGTTGGTAATCCCTTTGCATCAGACAACAATATAGCTGCCGTGTTATCACGGCGGCTTTTTTTGTTTGGAATCATCCTCATCACAATATAATCCAGGTTTTCGAGTTTATTTTCTTATGCGTTTCTGTCTCACCATCCTTCTCTTAGCCATCTCAGCGCTTTCGTTTGCCCAAAAAGCGACAAGCTTGGTGTATGGTAAAGTCATCGATGAACAGAAACTCCCCATAGAACTGGTCAATGTATCGGTACCAGGTACTTCGTATGGCGTGACGACCAACTCCAAAGGTTACTACGAACTCACTGTCCCCTCCGATACAACCTTGCAAGTTGTGTATTCGTTTATCGGCTATCAACAGGAGACCCGCATCATCAAACTCGACTCTGGAGCGAAAACCAAAGTGGATGTCACCCTCATCTCTACCTCGATGAGTCTTCCCGATGCCGTCATCTCCGACCGCGCCGTCGAAGCATCCAGCCTCACCCGTCTCGATGCCAAGAAAGCTACTCTGCTGCCGTCTATGGGCGGTGGCGTAGAAAACCTCGTCAAGACGCTCCCTGGAGTCATCTCCAACAATGAGATGAGTTCTCAATATACAGTGCGTGGCGGTAACTTCGATGAAAATTTGGTTTATGTCAACGGTATCGAAATCTATCGTCCCTTCCTGGTGGGGTCGGGCCAACAAGAAGGCCTTTCCTTTGTCAACTCACGACTGGTCAACAATATTGAGTTCTCAGCAGGCGGCTTCGCCGCTGAGTATGGCGACAAGATGTCATCAGTGCTCGATGTCACCTACAAGAAACCCCGTGAGACCGCTGCTTCGCTCACTCTCAGTTTTCTCGGTGCTGAAGCTCATGTGGAAGGTGTGACCGCTCACGACCGTTTCAATTATCTCGTCGGAGCACGCTATAAAAACACAGCCCTTGCCCTCAACATGATGGATACCAAAGGCTCCTACCGTCCCAATTTCTCTGACGTGCAAGCGCTTTTCAACTACAAGCTGAACAATTATTGGGACCTGAGTTTCTTAGGCTATTACTCCAAAAACCAATACTGCCTTGTCCCCGAGTCTTCTACCACGGATTTTGGAATGATCAATGCTGTTATTCGTCTTGATATCTATTTCGATGGACAAGAAGTCGATGATTATACCACAGGCCTTGGAGCCGTTTCGCTGAACTATAAGCCAAACAAGGACCTCGACATGAAGTTTATCGCTTCGGCTTACTCTGCTTACGAGACCGAGACGTACGATATCCTTGGCTCGTATTATCTTGGACAGGTTGAATCGTCGTTGGGCTCTGAACAGCAAGGCAACGTAATCTCAAACATGGGTGTAGGTGGCTACCTCAAACATGCCCGCAACTCGTTTTATGCACAGGTTTATAACTTCGATTATAAAGGTACCCGCGTCAACGATGAGAATGTGCTGAAATGGGGTCTCCGCTATCAGCGCCAGCAAATCGATGACGTGGTGAACGAGTGGGAGATGGTGGATTCTGCCGGCTATTGTCTGCCTCATCATATGGATTCGATAGGTCAGCAGAGCTCCGTGCTTCCCGACCTCGTGATGGATACCTATCATAGAGCAAACAATCTCTTGGGACTCAATAATCTGGATGGTTATGTGCAGCATTCTTGGACTATTCCTGTTGAAGATAAAGGCGACCTCGTCATCACAGGCGGCTTGCGTGCCAACTATTGGGGCTATAACAAAAAGGCATATCTCAGCCCACGCGCAGGCATTGCATACCATATAAATCAGAAGGAAAGCGATGTGGTGTTCCGCCTCTCTGGTGGCGTCTATAACCAGACTCCGTTCTATCGTGAAATCAGAAACCGCGATGGAAGTCTGTATGCCGATGCCGATGTGCAGCGCTCCTATCAAGTGGTATTAGGAAACGATTATAAGTTCCGCGCCTGGGGAAGACCTTTCATCCTCACTTCAGAAGCTTATTATAAATATCTGAAGAATGTCATCCCTTACGATGTCGACAATGTAAGAATCCGCTATTATGCCGACCAGAAAGCAAAAGGCTATGCCACAGGACTCGACTTCAAGGTGAATGGTGAGTTCGTGAAAGGCATCGACAGCTGGGCCAGTCTCTCTCTGATGCGCACCCGTGAAGATATCCAGGGTGATTATTATCTCGTGGATGCAGAGGGATATAAACTGCCGTTCTATGGACATTCTGATGCAGCAGTTGCCGACACGGTATTCTTAGGCTGGCACGACCGCCCCTCGAATCAGTTGGTGAGTTTCTCGCTGTTTTTCCAAGATTATATTCCTAATGCTCCAACATGGAAAGTCAATATGACCTTGACTTTCGGTACAGGTATGCCTGTCAATAGCAACGAATCGGATTTCTATACGCCGTTCCGAAATTATCCGACCTATCGTCGTGTCGACATAGGCTTTGTCAAACAGCTCATCAACGAGGGCAGCAGTTTCAGCAAAGGAAACCCTCTGAATTATGTGAAGAATATGTATCTCAGTTTTGAGGTCTTCAATTTGTTGGATATCAACAATACAATCTCATATACCTGGGTCAAGGATATCAATAACATCTCTTGGGCAGTTCCCAGCTACCTTACCCCACGCTATGTCAACTTGAAATTGGTGACAGAGTTCTGATTTGTTTTTTTACTTCTTGACGTTTTCGTTTTTTTGTATCTTTGCGGAATTGAACGATACTAAAACGAAATATCATGTTTGCAAAAGATGTATACGCTGGTCGCCGTGCGGCCTTGAAACAAAGCATTAAAGAGGGCATAGCCTTCTTCCCTGCTAATAACGAAGCCCCTTTCAACTATCCTGACAACACTTATATCTATCGTCAAGATAGCAACTTCTCCTATTTCTTTGGTCTGAATCACCCCGATATGGTTGGTGTCATCGACTTTGAAAGCGGTGATGAAATCCTCTTTGGAGTGGATGTCACCATCGATGATATCATCTGGTGCGGACCTCTGCCATCATTGGCTGAACAAGGCGACAAGATTGGCATCACCGACTGTCGCGATTTCAATCATTTTGGAGAATATCTGCAAAGGGCTATCGCTCAAGGCAGAAAGATTCATATGCTCCCTACCTATCGTGGCGATACTCAGATACAGTGCGCACAATGGCTGAATGTCAATGTCAACGAGGTGTCTAACTTCGTCAGCCATGACCTCGTGATGGCGGTTATCCACCTCCGCGAAGTCAAGAGCGAACTCGAAATCGCCGAGATGGAACGTGCTGCCAATACGGCTTATTATATGCATACCACTGCCATGAAGATGTGTAAACCCGGCATCGTGGAACAGGATATCTCTGGCGTGGTGGAAGGCCTCTCACTCTCTGGTGGCGGTCCAGTCTCCTTCCCGGTCATCCTAAGTGTCGATGGACAGACTCTGCATAACCATAGTCACCATAATGTCCTGAAAGAAGGACGGATGATGGTGTGCGATGCAGGTGCTGAAACCGAGAACTACTATGCCAGCGACTTCACCCGTACTACTCCTGTGGGTGGCAAGTTTAACCAGCGCCAGCGCGAGATTTATGAAATCGTCCTCGCTGCCAATCAGGCTGTTGCTGCCAACACCCGTCCCTATATGCCTTATATGACCATGCATACCCTCGCTTGCCGTACCCTCATTGAAGGACTTAAAGGCGTCGGTCTCATGAAAGGCAATACCGATGATGCTCTTATGAATGGTGCTCATTATCTCTTCATGCCTCACGGACTGGGTCATATGTTAGGTATGGATGTCCACGATATGGAAGGTCTTGGTGAGACCTATGTGGGTTACGATGAAATCACTCCTCGTTCTACCAAACAAGGCTTCAGCTGCCTCCGCTGCGGTAAGACCCTTAAGCCAGGTTTCGTCGTTACCGATGAACCAGGCATCTATTTCATCCCGACTCTCATCGACCTCTGGAAGGCCGAAGGTAAACACAAGGACTTCATCAATTACGACCTGCTTGAAACCTATAAGGACTTTGGTGGCATCCGTATCGAAGACGACCTCCTCATCACCGAGGATGGCTGCCGCATCTTGGGAAGACCTATTCCAAAGACTGTCGCGGAAGTCGAAGACATGTGCGCCCAGGGAAGAGAGTGGATTAAGATGCCAGGCATCTATTAATTCGTAAACCTTGACAGCAAGACCTGACGATACCAAGAATATGACCATCGCCGAAGCGGCAGAATGGTTTCATGTGTCTGCTGTAACTATATCCAATTGGATTAAAGAGGGCTTTCTGAAACTCGCCGATGATGACAAGGTGAGCTATCAGAGTGCCCTCCTTTTTTATGAACAACACGCAGGGAAAACGAAACTGCATTCTCGTGCCAATAAGCTTCAGAAAGACCGTCACGATGAACAGGAAGTGACTGATTTTATCAACCAGGAAATCAATGCAAAGAGACAGATAGTCAATCTCGGCGACCGATACGAAGCTAAACTTTCTGAATCCTACCGCAACAAAGAAGGTATCTACTATACTCCAATGACGATTGTTGAGGATATGATGAAGGATTTGACCTTCGATGACTCAAATTCGTTTCTTGATCCATGTTGTGGAAGCGGCAATTTCCTGATTGCAGCCCTGAAAGCTGGAGCAAACCCAAAGAAAGTATATGGCTACGATACAGATGCGAATGCCATTAAAATTGCTCGTGAAAGATTAAAACAATATCCCCATGGAGACGAGGTACATTTGTTTTGTGCCGATTTTTTGGAGAAAGCCCCCGAGTTAAAGCTGAGATTCGACTACGTCTTCACTAATCCCCCTTGGGGCAAGAAGTTGAATAAGACTACCCGCCAACGCTATGTGAAACAGTATCAGTCTGGTTCGAGTTATGATACCTGTTCGTTTTTTATTTTGGCCACACTTCCCTTGATGAAGCAAAATGGAGTCGTAGGAATGCTCCTTCCAGAGTCTTTTTTCAACATTGCTATCTTTGAGGATACAAGAAAGACCCTCCTTGAACATCAGATTCTCGGAATTAAAGACTATGGTAAACCATTTCCAACCATCCAATCTAATGCCTGTTCTATCCATTATAAGATTTCTTATGTAGATGACAAAAATATAATTATATGTAATTATAGAAATCAATTATATAGAAGAAATCAAAATACTATCAATCTTCTTCCAAAACATATTTTCAATTACTGGTCGACGGAGGAGGATATGGTTCGTATTGAGCAAGTATTATCACAGCCCTATCTTACTTTGGAGGGGCATGCCACCTGGGGAATAGGGATTGTGACGGGAAACAATGCAAAAATCTGCAAGCATTCGCGACAGAAGGGCTTTGTGCCGATTTATCGTGGCCAGGATATCTTGCCAGGTCGTTTCAAGGCAGCGAGTCTTTTTATCAATCCTCAAGATTTTCCTCATTGCCAACAGGTGTGCTCCGATGCTTTATTTAAGGCTCCTGAGAAAATCGTGTACCGTTTCATCTCCAATAATTTGGTCTTTCACTGCGACACACATCAACGTTATATCCTCAATAGTGCCAATATGTTGGTGCTGCATCCAGATTTTCCTTTGACAGGGAAACAATTGGTAATGCTGATGAACGATGCTTTTACTAACTGGCTCTTTCAGCAACTGTTTCACACCCATAAGGTGTTACGAGGCGACTTGGAGTCGTTACCGCTTCTAATTAATAAATTATAATGTGTATTTCATAATTCAGTATCTTTGCACGCTAATACAAAGTATATGGGTTTCAAACCAATCATTTCATCCATAACGAAGAAATTGTTTATGGCTATCACGGGGGCTTGTTTTGTCCTCTTTGTAACCATGCATGGGGCGATGAATCTCGTCTCTGTCTTTTCCGAAGAAGCATATAATGGTATTTGTAACTTTTTAGGTGCCAACTGGTATGCAGTGATTGGCACTTTGGTTATTGCCGGTTTTGCCGGGATTCATCTTCTGTTTGCGCTGATTCTTAGTATTGAGAACTTCATTGCCCGAGGCAACTCGCGGTATAAGAAGACTTTGCGTCCCGATGGAGTAGAGTGGTCGTCCCAAAATATGCTGATTTTCGGTCTTTTCATCATCCTCGGTCTGGGCTTGCATCTCATTGACTTTTGGGGTAAGATGCAACTGGCAGAACTCCTTGGTCGCGAACCCGTCAATGGGATTGAACAAATTCGCTTTATCTTCTCAAATAATTATTACAGCATCATGTATCTCCTCTGGCTTGGAGTTCTGTGGCTTCACCTTTCTCATGGAGTGTGGAGCATGCTGCAAACCGTTGGTTGGAATAGCGAACACTGGAAAAAAGCATGGCGTATCATTGGTTATGTGGTCTCCAGTATCATCGTGCTGATGTTTTCCATCGTAGTAATTTATTACTGGCTCATTGTATAATATAGTATTTGATACAATATAAATATTGAAATATATCAAATTATTCACTTGATATGGCTCTCGACGAGAAATTAAATTCGAAAATTCCTGAAGGTCCTTTGGCGCAGAAATGGACACGTTATAAGACGACGCAACGTCTTGTAAATCCGGCAAATAAACGCAAATTGGACATCATTGTAGTTGGAACAGGTTTGGCTGGTGCTTCGGCAGCTGCATCATTAGGAGAACTTGGCTTTAACGTGAAGGTTTTCTGCATACAGGATAGTCCTCGTCGTGCTCATAGCATTGCTGCACAAGGAGGTATCAACGCAGCCAAGAACTATCCCAATGATGGCGATAGTATTGAGCGTCTGTTTAATGATACCATCAAGGGCGGTGATTATCGTGCTCGTGAGGCAAATGTGTATCGTCTCGCCGAGGTCAGCAACAATATTATCGACCAATGTGTGGCTCAGGGAGTGCCTTTTGCCCGTGATTATGCTGGTATGCTTGCCAACCGCAGCTTTGGCGGTGCACAGGTTTCGCGTACATTCTATGCAAAAGGTCAGACGGGACAGCAACTTCTTCTGGGTGCTTATGGTGCGTTGAGCAAGGAAGTTGAAAAGGGTTCCGTAAAGCTCTATACTCGTCGTGAGATGCTTGACCTTGTGGTCTCTGACGGGAAAGCCTCTGGTATTATCGTGCGTAACCTTGAGACGGGTAATATTGAACGTTATGCTGCTCATGCGGTGGTAGTGGCTTCTGGTGGCTATGGCAATGTATTCTTCTTGAGTACCAACGCCATGGCATCAAATGGTTCAGCAGCATGGCGTTGCTATAAACGTGGGGCTTATTTTGCTAATCCATGTTATACCCAAATCCATCCTACTTGTATCCCAGTTCATGGCGATTATCAGTCGAAACTCACTTTGATGAGCGAGAGTTTGCGTAATGATGGCCGTATCTGGGTGCCAAAGAAGAAAGAAGACGTTGAAAAGATTCGTCGTGGTGAACTACGACCTGAAGAAATTCCAGAAGAGAATCGTGATTATTATCTCGAGCGTCGTTATCCAAGTTTTGGCAATCTAGTACCTCGTGATGTGGCATCGCGTGCGGCTAAGGAGCGTTGTGATGCTGGATTTGGCGTTAACTCCACGGGCTTGGCTGTATATCTTGACTTTTCTGAAGCCATTCAGCGTCTCGGAAAGAATGTAGTGAAGGCTCGTTATGGGAACTTATTTGATATGTATGAGGAAATCGTTGATGAGAATCCTTACGAGACTCCAATGATGATTTTCCCTGCTGTACACTATACTATGGGTGGTTTGTGGGTCGACTATGAACTGCAGTCCACCATACCAGGCCTGTTTGTTGCAGGTGAGGCTAATTTCAGTGACCATGGTGCTAATCGCTTAGGTGCATCGGCATTGATGCAGGGTCTCGCTGATGGCTATTTTATCTTGCCTTATACACTTCAGAATTATCTTGCTGATAAGATTGGAACGGCATGCCCGAGCATTGAATCCAAAGAGTTTGATGCGGCTGACCATAAAGTCAGGGAAGAAATTGATAGACTGTTGAAGATTCAGGGGACTGAGACTGTTGATAGCTTCCATCGCCGTTTGGGTAAGATTATGTGGGAGTATGTAGGTATGGCTCGCAATAAAGAAGGTCTTGAGAAAGCTATTGTGATGATTCAGCAACTCAGAGATGAGTTCTGGAAGAAGGTAAAGGTTACCGGAACTCCTGTTGGAGCTAATGGTGAACTTGAAAAGGCTTTGCGAGTGGCTGATTTCCTTGAGATGGGAGAACTGATTGCCCGTGATGCCTTGCAGCGTGAAGAGTCGTGCGGAGGTCATTTCCGTGTTGAACATCAGACCGCAGAAGGAGAGGCACAACGCGATGACGAGCATTTCGGCTATGTGGCGGCATACGAGTTTAAAGGCGTTAATCAAGTTCCTGAGCTGCATAAGGAACAACTTGATTTTGAATTTGTTGAATTGAAGCAAAGAAACTATAAATAATGAAATTTACACTGAAGATATGGCGACAGGCTGACCGCCTCGCAAAAGGCTATTTCGTGGATTATGAGATTGACAACATCTCGCCCGATGCTTCCTTTCTTGAGATGCTTGATATCTTGAATGAACAACTTGTCTTGAAGGGGGAAGACCCAGTGTATTTTGACCATGATTGCCGTGAAGGCATCTGCGGTGCTTGCAGCCTCTTTATCAATGGCCGTCCTCACGGAAAAGGAGAGGGGACAACAACATGTCAGCTCTATATGCGTAAGTTTCAAGATGGTGAGACTATCGTGATAGAGCCTTTCCGCTCTCGTGCTTTTCCAGTCATTAAGGACTTAACGGTCGACCGTTCTGCTTTTGACAAAATCATTCAGGCAGGTGGTTATGTATCGTGCCATACCGGAGGCGTACCCGATGGCAATACGATTCTCATTCCAAAGGAAGATGCCGACCGCGCCATGGACGCGGCAGCATGCATTGGATGTGGGGCTTGTGTGGCTGCCTGTAAAAACTCAAGTGCCATGCTGTTTGTGGCCGCCAAAGTGTCGCAACTGGCTTTGCTGCCACAGGGACAGATTGAATCGGCCCGTAGGGCTCAGGCTATGGTGGCTAAGATGGATGAACTAGGATTTGGTAACTGCACCAATACTATGGCCTGTCAAGCCGTTTGCCCAAAACATATCTCAGTTTCCAATATAGCACGACTCAATAGACAGTTCCTATCTGGAAAAATTGTCAAACCAAAACGTGACGATCAATAAAGAAGTGTCTTCAAGACATAAAAAAACGGGGCTCCAAAGAGTCCCGTTTTTTATTTTGGGTATTGTATTTCGAATTATAAGAACTTGAAACCAACAGTGACCATAAACAGATTTTGTTTGGTGTTGTCGATGTTCGTGAAGTCGAAGTCCTGGCCCCAAGGAGTCTTGCTCATAGCGTTGAAGACTTTGGTAAGACCAAAGTTGTAGTTGATGTCAAGGGTGATTTTGCCAAGAACGTCAGCACCGAGACCAGCTTGGAAACCCCATGCGATGCTCTTGGTGTCGAAACCTTGTTCAGGTTCAACTTCTGCTTCTTGCATGCCTTCACCGACTTGGTAGGTGTAGTCGACCAAAGTTCTAGAACCTAAAACGAAGTTTGCGGTAGGACCAGCTTGAGCGCGGAGGGTGACCAGGGTGAGGTCAAGAATCTTAACGCCAACTAATACAGGGACTTGAAGGTTCATCTCGTTTAAGGTGACATTCAGATTGGCACCTGTAGGGATATTCAGGAAGTTGTCGTTGCCTTCTCCAGTTACTGTGGTGCTGAAGGTGTTGGCAGTCTTGAAGTACAGCACTTCAGGCTGAACGTAGAGACGTCCGATACCGACACGGCCGAAGAGACCAATGGTGTAGTGATTTGAAAAGTCAGCCTTGATGTCAGCTTTGTTGGTTGAAAGCTTTGCAGTTTGATAACCGATTTTTGGACCAATACCGAAATCAAGACCTCCGATGGCGAATGCAGAACTGCCCATCATGATAAGAGCAGCAAGGAGTAAAAATACTTTTTTCATAGTTGATAAATATTTATTGATAATACTATTATGCTATTTGGGAGCAAAGGTAAAAATGTTTTTTTAATCTCACATGCTTTGATTGAAAGTTTTTATCTTTGTAATCCTTTTTGATTTCAGAAATAGTATGAAGATAGCATTAGCACAACTCAATTATTGCATTGGCAATTTTGAACAAAATACCGAAAAAATTATTTCCTCCGCAAAGAAGGCAAAGGCAGAAGGCGCCGATTTGGTGGTCTTTTCCGAACTCTCTGTTTGCGGTTATTTTCCTTTTGATTGTCTGCGGTTTACAGATTTTCTTGACAAGTGCGAACAGTCTCTTGATATCATTGCTGAGCGTTGTTTCGACATCCCTCTCATAGTAGGTGCTCCTATGCGAAATGGCAAGGAGGGAGAAAAACCATTGTTTAATGCAGCAGTCTTTCTTTATCAAGGCAAGCGTCAGGTGTTCAAGAAAAAACGTATTGGCGATAATCCTCTTTTCGATGAGCGCAACTACTTTGAACCATCCCATGATGAGGATGCTCTTTTGGAATTAGGAGGACATCATATCGCGGTTACCTTAGGAGATGACCTTTCCAATTGGGGAGCAGACTCTCTCCTCATGGAAAACCGCATGGATGAGCTTATGGCTCTTCAGCCGGATATGATTATCACTTTAGCCGCATCTGCTTTTGATTATACCATGCCACGGTATCGTTGCGATACATTGCGTCAAACAGTCCTTAAGCATGAATTACCTCTCGTGATGGTCAACCAGGTAGGTGCGAACTGTCATCTGATTTTCGATGGTGGTTCGATGGCTTTTGCAAACAATGGACATATCGACACGGCACTGCCTTTCTTTGAGGAAGCAGTTCAGATGGTGGATACCGACTCTTTTTATTATATCAGGACGGGAGAAGACAGAATCACAATTCCTGAGAAGATGTCGTTGCTTCACGATGCCTTGGTAGTTGGAGTACGTGATTATTTCCAAAAGATGGGATTTAAGAGCGCTATAGTCGGTCTTTCTGGTGGGTTGGATTCGGCATTGGTAACCTATTTTGCTGCTAAAGCCATAGGGTCGGATAATGTGCGAGTGGTGCTTCTTCCTTCGCAGTTCTCGACGGACCATTCTGTCACCGATGCTGAAGATCTTGCTCGGAAGTTGAATGTCCATTATGACACAGTGCCGATTAAGCCTATGTATGATACCTTTATGGAGTCTCTCAAGTCTGTTTTCGAAGGTCGTCCTTTCGATGTCACGGAAGAGAATCTTCAGGCTCGAATCCGTGGTGTTGTTTTGATGGCGGTCAGTAACAAATTTGGCAATGTGCTGTTGAATACCAGTAACAAATCGGAGGCTGCAGTGGGCTATGGAACTTTGTATGGGGATATGTGTGGCGGCCTGTCTGTCATTGGAGATGTCTATAAATCGGAGGCCTTCGATTTGGCTCGTTATATCAACCGAGAAGAGGAAATCATTCCTTGGCATACCATCAACAAGGCTCCTTCAGCTGAGCTACGTCCCGATCAGAAAGACACGGATAGCTTGCCGGATTATGATGTCTTGGATAGAATCTTATATCATTACATAGAGGAATCCCAATCGGCAGAGGAAATCATTGCTAAAGGTTTTGACGAGGCTATCGTGCGTAAGGTGATTCGTATGGTCAACCGTAATGAATTCAAGCGTAAGCAGGTCGCTCCAATCTTGAGAGTATCACCAAGAGCTTTTGGCAATGAACGGGTGTTGCCTATTGTGGCTAAGCTGTGATAGGTTGCCGACCCTGACTTGGGGTGTGTAAAAAACAAAAGGCTGGTGGAAATTTCCATCAGCCTTTCGTTTTTGAATATGTGTAATGCTTACTTGAGTTCTTTGACGAGTTCGATAAGCACGCGGCGGTCGAATTCGGTTGGGTCGAGTTCCTTGACGCCACCGACAGGGGCGAGGATGATTTGGTCGGCAGGGATACCCATATCTTCAAGTTCCATCTGAATCTTGCGGCAACGGTTTTCTGACAGACGCTGGTTGTATTCAGCTGTAGCAGTAGCACTGTCGCAGGAACCTCTCAGACGAATCTTCCAACCCTTTTCGCTTGCCACGTTGGCAATCTCTCTCAGGTTGACGAGGTCTCTCTTTGACATCAGCTGATAAGAGTCCTTGTTGAAGAAGATGGAGAATGGGAAGCTGACGATTTCGCCTTCAAGTTCGGTTTCGGTGTTGACGAATTGAATGATGGTGTCGTGGATAGGAGCAGGGATGGCTGCCAGTTCGTCTTCTAAGTCTTTGATGCGTTCTGACATCTCACGCATTTCCTTTTCATAGTTATAAGGAAGTTCGTAGATTCTGCCACCGATGTACCAGGTGAGACCGAGGCCAGCACTGTAGTTGCGGTCGCCTCTTGCAGGACGCTCGTCATTGTTGGTGCTTTGAGCACCATATTCATTATACCATGAATCAATATGCCATTCTTGAGTTGACCAAATGAAGCTGAGGTTCAGGTCAAGATAGTTGTTAAGTCTGAAGTTGTTGACCAGACCGCAGTCGAATGAGAATTCATAGTTGATGGCTTCGTTGTTGAGCACTGACTGAAGAGCAAAGGCGTGTTCAGAGACAATGCCAGCACCCATACCAGCAAACAGGACAGGAGTCCAGATGCGGTTAGGATTGTAATAACCCTGGAAGAAATCGATAGGGCTAACGATGACATCTCCATGGATGTTATGGTACATAAATGAGGTTTGATAGTAAACATTAGCATCAGGAGTTGGATTGTCACCATATAAGAAATTGAGGTAAGTCAGGTTGTCGTGTCGGCCATCAATATAGCTGTTGGCACGGTTGACGTCGTACATGGCACGGAGACCGATGTTGTGAGTTATCCATTTGCCGACACCAAAACTACCTCCGAAAGTAGGACCATTCAAGGTTCTGTAGTCAGCAGCAGGGTTGTTATCTGAGCCTTGCCACCAGTCAGCAGTGACGTCAGCAGTGACGAACCAATTCTGTCCATATTTAGTAGAAAGATAACGAACAGAATCAATCTTCATTGAAGCCATAGCATTCATGGCGACAAGAATCATAACACATAAAGTGAGTAATGTTTTTTTCATTGAATTTGATTTTTGTTTATTTCTTGTTGTTTCCTTTATCTTCAAAATGCGTTTACAAATAAGGCGACAAAGATAGACATATTTTCAATATGAACTATATAATAGGTAAGGAAAAAATCAATTTATGGAAAAATTATCCATAAAACAATGATATTAAATATTATTGGATAGTCTGTCAAGGGTGTTTTTGACTAGTTTTTCGATATAGGGGTGATAGTCGGCACAGAATTTTTCACTGACACGGTTGGCGATGATGGCACAGATGGTGAGGCAGTTGTGTCCCATTAATTTGCCGAGGCCGTAGAGAGCAGAAGATTCCATCTCGAAATTACAGATACGCCAACCCTGGTAGTTGAAGGCTTCAATTTTGTGGTTATTGTCGGGATAAGCGAGCTCCATCCTTAAGGTTCTGCCTTGGGGACCATAGAAGCCTGAAGCCGTGGCCGTGATGCCTTGAGTGTATCCGCCTCCTAATCTGTCAAAGAGCTCTTTGGAACCTTCAACGGCATACGGGAGTGGTAAGTCCTTCGGATAGTCCATGTGTTGGATAAAAGCATCGCGAAGGGCTAATTCGTTGACGGTCTGGCTGTTTTTATAAAAATACAGGAGGCCGTCGAAGCCAAGAGCATAGCGAGTAGCTACATAGCTGTCGTCAACAGGTATATCAGCTTGAAGCGCACCAGATGTGCCGAGACGGATAAGATTCAGGGACTTGTGCTGCTCTTTCACGGTTCGATTTTTCAAATCAATATTGGCTAATGCATCTAATTCATTCATTACGATGTCGAGATTATCGGTGCCCATGCCGGTAGATAAGACCGTGATTCTCTTTCCGTTATAATATCCTGTACGAGTCCATAACTCACGATTTTCGTGTTTGACTTCAATGCGGTCAAAATAGCTGGCGATGATATCGGTACGATTTGGGTCTCCTACTAAAAGGATATCGTCGGCAATTTCCTCGGGATGAAGACCGAGATGATACACTCCGCCTTCTTGATTCAATACTAATTGTGATTCGGGAATAACTTGATACATAATCGTTTATTTTTGAGGGTGCTATAAATATGCAAAGGTAATACTTTTTTACATATCCAAATTGTTTATTTTTGCAGTCATCAAATGAATGTGTTATGATTTCATTACAAGTAGGCAACGACATTGTAAAATCAGTATTTGCAAATTTGCGTGAAACAGGCAGAACGTTCGCTTCTGCAGAGAGTTGTACGGGTGGCAACATTGCCCATCTAATCACTATGATACCAGGTAGTTCATGGGTTTTTAGAGGGGGTGCTGTTACGTATGCAACAGAAACCAAGACAGATGTGATTGGAGTTCCAGCTGAAATCATCAATCGCTATGGAGTGGTGAGTAGTCAGGTTGCAGAAAAGATGGCCGAAGGTGTTCGAAGTGTCATGAAATCTGATTTTGGAGTTGCCACAACAGGTGTTGCCGGACCAGATGGCGGCACAGCCGAAACTCCTGTAGGTACGATATGGATAGCTGTCGCTACTCCGGAAAAAACACTCAGTCAATGCCTGCATCTCTCAAATGACCGGCTCGAGAATATTGAACAGGCATCTTATGAAGTATATAGAATGTTGCTACACCTATTATAATATAATTGCAAATAAAAAATCATCTATATAATGAAGAAAAATAGTATATTATTTCTGCTTATCTGCTTAGTTTATAGTCTTTCAGGATGTGGACATAAAGAATGTGAATATAAGAGACATCTGGATGTAAAAGTGGGACAAGCTCCTCAACTGGTGTTTCATCGTTATGAGGATGTGTTGTTTAATCTTGATACAGCGAATTTTCAACAAGAGCTGATGCGTATTCAGCAAGATTACAAACCGTTCTTAGGTGGTGACCTCACAAACCCTGCAGCTGTCAAATACCTTAAGGATTTTGCTACGGATTCTTATTGCATTTCGATGTATGGCAAGGTCAAAAAGGCTTTCCCTAACAACAAAGAGATTGAAGAGATGGTGTCGGAGGTATATCAGCATTTTAATTATTACTATCCTGATATCCAGCTCCCTACAACGATATTCACCTGCGTTTCAGGTATCAGCCTCGATAACGGTTCTGTGATTGTAAGTGATGATTATGTGGTGCTGTCGCTTGATTGGTTTTTAGATCATGATGAGGTGTACGAGCAAATTGGAATGCCGGTGTATATGCAGCATCGTACGGTGAAACAGTATCTTGCTAGAGAGTTAGGCTTGCAACTGTATCTTAGATATGTTTATCAATGGCGTAAACAAACCAATCTCTTGGATGAAATGGTGAATGCTGGTAAGATTGCATATTTTGTGGAAGCCATGTGCCCTTCGATATCCGAAGAGACACTCCTTGGCTATAGTCCAGAACAAATGCAATGGGCCAATGAGAATGAAGGTAATATTTGGGCAGACCTTGTTGGGAACCAGCGTCTTTATGAAACTGGTCTTGAGATGTACCGTACTTTCTTATCGGACGGACCTTTTACTCAGGAATATAGCAATGAAGCGCCAGCGCGACTCGGTGAATTTATTGGTCTTCATATCGTTCGTTCCTATATATCAGCTAATGAAGATGTTACTCTTCAGAATATGATGCGAAACAACGATCTTCAAGGTATCTTCCAGAAATCAAATTACAAGCCTAAAAAATAATATTTCTATCTTTTGCACAAGTATATAAAAAATATCTATATCTTTGTGCGAATTATAAGATAGAATATAGTATGCTTGTTAAGACATTTGGATGTGCTATTATCGGCATAAATGCGATAATAGTTACTATAGAAGTTAATTCTGATAAAGGAATTCAGTTTTTTCTTGTAGGACTCCCTGATAGTGCAGTCAAGGAGAGTCAGCAGCGTATGGTTGCTTCGTTTGCAAATCTGGGATATAAATTTCCCAAGAAGCGTCTCACGATTAATATGGCACCGGCTGACATCCGAAAAGAGGGTGCTGCTTATGATTTAGCTCTTGCCATTGGGATTCTTGCTGTGTCGGAGCAGGTGAGTCAGGATTTGTTGGACCAATATCTGATAATGGGCGAGTTGTCTTTGGATGGGGAATTGAATTCCATAAAGGGTGCTCTCCCCATGGCGATAAAGGCGAAAGAAGCTGGGTATAAAGGCATCATACTACCCAAAGAAAATGCGCCTGAAGCCGCGGTTGTGGGTGACATTGACGTTATCGGTGCAGAAAATCTCTCGCAGGTGGTAGACTTCCTTAATGGATACCTTGTCATAGAGCCTGAACATATTGATTTGAATGATTTGGGCGAGCAAAATTTATATCCTGCTGATTTTCAAGATGTAAAAGGACAAGAGAACATCAAACGTGCCTTGGAGATTGCCGCAGCGGGTTCCCATAATATTATCTTGATTGGACCTCCAGGTTCCGGCAAGACCATGTTGGCGAAGCGCTTGCCAAGTATCTTGCCTCCGATGACTTTGGCAGAGGCCCTTGAGACGACAAAGATTCATTCTGTGGCAGGTTTGATGGGGAAGCATAAAACTCTGTTGCTACAGAGACCTTTCCGAAGTCCCCATCATTCTATTTCTGATGCAGGTCTCTGCGGGGGAGGGTCTTTCCCACAGCCAGGGGAAATTTCGCTTGCCAATAATGGTGTTCTATTTCTTGATGAGCTACCTGAGATGCAAAGACACACGTTAGAAATCTTGCGTCAGCCACTTGAGGACAGGCGTATAACGATTTCGCGTTCGAAGATGTCGGTGGAGTTCCCGGCGAACTTTATGCTGGTGGCGGCCATGAACCCCTGTCCCTGTGGCTATTACAACCATCCCGACAAGCCCTGTGTGTGCAAGCCGGGCGATGTCCAGAAATACCTCAATAAGATATC
>X415_White_Rhinoceros__coassemble_92_pt1 | contig 27219 bp, 7 predicted proteins | sample X415_White_Rhinoceros__metabat2_low_PE_005 | metagenome-assembled genome bin X415_White_Rhinoceros
ATACATAACCTGCAGCAGGGGTAGCGGTAAGAGTTGCAACCTCGTTGTAAGCATATTCGCCAGCACCAGTAACGGTACCACCTTCAACTGGGTTAACGGTAACGTTGATGTCAAACTGTTGGAGTTCGAAGTTGGCAACGAGTTCTCTGTTGGATGAGAGCGTGAAGGTCAGGGTCTCGGTAGTAGCGACCTCTGCACCATTTTCAGTCCAGTTGATGAAGTTGTAGCCTTCAGCTGGGGTAGCAACTAAGGTTACAGTCTCACCTGCTTCGTAGATGCCGGCACCAGTGATGGTACCACCTTCTTCTGGATTAGCGGTAGCAATAACTTCGAAAGGTTCCTTCGTGAAGTGTGCGACGAGGGTAACAGCATCTTCCACGACGAAGGTGTAAGTAGCATTGGAGCTGACTTGAACGTCGTCTTCATACCAACCAACAAAGTTGTAATCCTGTGCTGGAGTAGCGGTGACAGTGCAGTTCTGACCATAGAAATAGTCGCCTCCACCTGTTACTTCACCACCGATAGCTGGGTCAGCAGAAACAGTGATTACATAGCTGTTAGGAGTGTAAAGGACAGTAATTTCAACGTCTTCAGCTGGCATAACGCCTGCAACAACCAGTTGGTCTGGAGTGTAGCCAGTGTACTCAGGTGAGTTCACTGAATAGGTAGCGCCCATAGCAAGATGGTCGACATAATCAGGAGCAACGAGAGCGTTTTCTTCTGTTACATAGTGAATAGTGAGTTCATAGGAAATCTCTTCAAAATGAGCAACGAGGCTGCGGTTGCGATTTGCAAAGAATCTGTAGGATGAGCTGGTGCTGACCTGTGAGCCATTTTCAGTCCATTCAACAAATCTGTAACCTTCACCTGCGGTAGCAGTAACGGTTACTTCGGTGTTGTAGGTGTAAGTGCCACCACCGGTAACAGTGCCGTGTTCTGAATCGCTTGCAACTTCAATCTCGTATTCGTTGATAGCATAGTGAACGATGACGGTGACGTCCTCAGCAGGCATGACGCCTTCAACGCTGAGCTGGTCAGGAGTGTAACCGGTAACCTCTGGAGATGGTACATTGTAATTTGCTCCTTCTGGGAACTGAGCGGTATAGGTGTGGGAAATCTCTTGGTTATCTGCATCAACATACTGAATAGTCAGTACGTAAGTAGGAATGGTGAAGTTAGCAACGATGCTGTGGTTAGCTGAAGCAGTAACTGCAAGTGGATTATTAGTGCCAATGACATTGCCGTTTTCAGTCCAGTTAACGAAAACATAACCTTCTGCAGGAATTGCAGTTAAAGTGACTGAAGTACCAGCCAGATAGCTGCCGGCTCCGGTAACAGTACCACCTTGTACAGGTCTGCAAGTAACGTTGATGTCGTAGTAAGTGAAAGTATATTGTGCAGAAGCAATGTTACTGTCTTCCCAACCTTCCTTCATGGCGATAGCCTTGACGGTGGTGGTGGTGTTCAGAGTGAAAGGAGCGGTGTAAACCAGGCTGCTTGCACTTGGAGTGGTGCCATCGAGTGTGTAGTAAATGGTAGCGCCTTCAGTCTCGCATTCAATGCTGATGGTCTGCTCGGTGGTGTAAGTTCCAGCTTCAGGAGTGAAGGTTGGAGTTGCAACAACCTGAACAGGAGTCGTAGCCTTGACAAGACGATAAAGCATCACTTCTTCTTGACCAGATAAGTAGCATGAGAAAACACTGGAGCTGGCGTTGTACTTAATCATGTTGTGAGTATTGGTACCTTGTGCCGTGAGCGTCATGGTGTTGTTGTCACCATTAGCAATGATGAAAGCTGCGTTAGCACTTGGAGTGCCCTGAGTTCTCATATAATCTCTGGTGCCGCTGGCTGCATAAAGGAAACCGTCACCAACGAAAAGACCGTAGCTTCCGGTTGGGTTGCCTGCGAAATGCTGTAAGGTAACCATCTGTGGACCATACTCGCCTTCTAAAAGGTCAGCCTCTTCCCAAGTGATGCAATTGCCATCACGGGTGATAGGCCAGGTGAGTCTGTTGTTGGATTCTTGCTTCTGGTTCATAGCCTTGTCGTTCACGCTGCCGGCGATGATGACATTGTCACCTTCAACGAGAGTAGCAGCATCGGTAACCAACTCCCAACGAGTTTCACCAGTGATGAAATTCAGAATCAGAGGGTAGCTTGGATTGGTGGTGTAAGCTGCATTTTCGACAAATGACCAAGATGTTGGAGCTACAGCCTCGATGACTTGGTTTGTAGCATGGTCGTAAAGTTTAAATTCATAACGGTTGACGAGTTCAAACTCTTCTAAGTATTCATCTTCCAGACCGAAAGAGGTCAGATAGTAGAGATAGTGACCGTTGACGATGTTTGCATCGCGCTTGACGCCTACACAATAGTCGCCAATGAAAACGCCTAACTCTAAATTGCTGTCGGCTTGCTCAACACCATCAATCTGAATGCTGATGATAGATGACATGTTGCCTCCAGTACAATACTCGGAACTTAGCGTCCAATGCTGGGCATTTCCGCCGCTTGGTGCTGCAAATCCAATGCTGCACAGCAGTACGAGAATTACTGATAAAAACTTGTTTTTCATGTTGTTAGATTTAGTTAATAATTATGTTGAACTTAAAATTGTTTCCCCTTTAAAACCTGCAAATATATATAATATACCCATATGCGCACTAAATTTTCAAAAAAATTTGTCGTAGAAATAATTACCATATTTTTGAATATTATAAATATTGCAATATAAATGGTGCATAATATACTATATCAATCTTATGCATAACTCTACATAAACATATAGTATATATTATAAAAAATGGAGACCTGATTTCTCAGGTCTCCATCCCAAAAATATGAAGCAATTACTTTTTTTACTTCTGGATTTCAATCTTCTTGAAGAAGGTGTTGCCTTCAGAGGTCACGACTTGCATCAGGTAGAGACCTGCTGCATAGTCGGTCAGATTGAGTTGGACTTCGTCGCTGCCGACGTTCTGCTGCATGAGAATCTGACCTGTGAGAGCGACCAGACGGACCTGGCTCATGCCTGCGCAACGGACTGTTACCTTGTTGCGGGTTGGGTTAGGATAAACCTCCATCAGAGCGTCATTTTCACCAATTCCGTTGCATGCGAAGTGCAGGATGTAAGGCTCATCCATGGTGCCATACACGTCATCATGATGGAAGAGGATACTCTCTTCAGCATAACCTCTGAACTGCTCTGCATTGCCGTCGTAGAGTCCGAAGCAGATGCTTTCGTTCTCGTCTCCATTAACGGTGAGGAATGCAAAGTAGCGATTATATCTCTCTGAGTATGTAAGACGTGCAGCACCGCGACATTCACCCTTCACGAAAGCTCCAATCTCGAGACCTTCGCTGAGGTTGAACTGGCTGGCATCAAGACTGATAATCATAGTCAGGTTGTTGGCAAAACGATACAGGTCGGTGTTCCAGTAGGTCTCGTTCTTTTCTGGTGTTACAGAGCTCTTTCCATTAGCGCTTGGGTAATAGAATACGTTGAGGGATGTGCTGCATGACTTGTACAAGTAACCCTTGCCTGGAACGAGCACATCGAGAGAACCTTCCCAGTTTCCGTTGGAGTAGGTTGAGAAGCCTTCTTTACTCTTAATCAGGTCGTTGTTGCTTGGGGTGAGATTGACGAGCGCGTCTTCGAGACTCATGGCGGTGTTGAGCAGATAACCAATCCAATTCCAGTTAGTATGCATCTCGATAGGATGTTCGGCTGGGTCAATCAGGTTGCCTTCAAGAATGAGTGAATCGGATGCGTTCATCTTAATCATATACATCTGTTCGTTCTCGATTTCACTGAGAGAGCCTTCCCAGTGTCCTTCCGAGTTACTGTTGAATCCCATGTTCGACTTGATGATACTTCCATTCTCGGCGAGGGCTTCCTCAATGGTGGAGAGAGAGTTCTCATCGTATTCGATATAGCTGGAATACCAGTTCCATCCTGTTAGCAGGAGGCTAGCCTGAGTCTCGATGGCCTGTGTCTGCTCGAAGTGAGCTGTCAGCTCCCGTTCGTATGGCTTGACGTTGAAGGTGAAGACAGGTTCGGTCGACAGAAGATTACCTGTAACAGTGTTTGTCCAGCTAGTGAAGATATAGCCTGGGTTAGCGGTGGCGGTGACAGTGACTTCGTGGTTGTAGGTATATTCTCCGGCTCCAGTGAGGATGCCGCCTTCAGCTGGGTCAGCTGTCAGAACTACGTTGTACTTGGTGTCATCGATTTCGAATTCTGCCGTAATGGTCATGTCGCTGGTGACGTTAAACTTGTAGGTATCACCATACCAAAGATTGACATCGCCGTTTTTCCAACGTCTAAACTTGTAGCCTTCGTTGACTTGCGCGATGAGGGTCACTTCGTCGTTGTAGTGATAGATGCCAGCTCCGGTCACGGTTCCTGCTTCTTCAGGAGTTACTATGGTAGTGATGGTGTATTCTATCTGTTCGAAGGTAGCTGTAATGCTGACGTTCATGGCTGGCATCACGAAGGTGTTGCCGCTGACTTCGATGTTTCCTCCCTCAGCATCGGTGACCGTCAAACCACTCGTCTGATAGCCTGCTGCTGGAGCTACGATGATGGTCACCTCGTCGTTAGCGCGTGCATGGTCGACATAGGTACTGATGCTGCCGCCTTCGAGAGCTTCTGCGCAGGTGATGTCGTAATAGCGTACAAAGTCAGCATCGCTGAGAGGATAGAGACCGCTTTCGCTCGAACTGATTTTTGCCACGAATCCTGTGACATCGTATCTGACATTGGCTTCACCAGTCAGAGTGGCAGTGTTGAGCTGGTCGTACATCGTAATGGCGTTGTCATCTTGGATGAACTCATACTGTCTGTTCAAACCGAAGTTGAAGTTCTCAGTGAAGTATCCGTCTTCGATGGTGACAAGACGTGCGTCGTAGTCGTTGTAGTGAGTGAGGATGTCGTAATTGGTGATGCTTATCGGTTCGACAGGGGTTCCTGGGACACCAACAGCTGGGTTGACAGTAGGAATCATTCTGGCCTGACCATAAGTCTTGGAGTATGTACCGGTGATACCGCCCGTGATGATGTCGCCATTCTCATAGGTATTGGTGATGATGGATGTAGGTTTATCAAAAATCAACAGACCGGCAGTCTCATCGCAAACATACATGTAACGACCGCTGCGGAAGACGAAGGTAACATCGCCCGTGATACGAGCAATCTCATTGCTGTTAGTGCTGTATCCTGCCTTGAAAGCTGCGATGTTGTCGAAACGTCTTGCAAAACTGAAGAGGTGCTCAACAATATGACTGCTGATGCCTTCAACATTATAGGCGATGGCTTTCACATTGGTTGTCTCGCTGATAGCAAAGCTACCTGTGTAGAGGTTAGAGGTGTTGTCAGGTTCGCTGCCGTCCAAAGTATAATAGATGCTTGCATCTGGGGTTGGGCAGGTGATGGTGACCATATAGTTGGCGTCAAGGATAACACCCTCTGGAACATCAACAAATACTGGGTCTTCAACTTCAGGCTCGCACTGTGGATTGGTGACGAAGACGTTGGAAGGACTCAGGAACAGGTGCATCTCACTGTTGTAGAGGAAGATGTCGTAGTCATACCATTTTGATGCGTATTTGCTGACATATTTCAGACCAAGGTATCTGTCGGCCTTCGATGGCATGATGAAACGTGCCATAAGACCCTTATTCTTGTCTTGTGTGAATACCCAGCCGGTAGTTGGTTCATCTGTTACGACGCGGATACTCATGTTCTGGTCGCTGTTGGAGATGATGTAGTAAGTATTTGTTCCATCGGTATAGGAGATGGAATACTGGTCGTTGCCGATGGATGCGATGGTCCACAGGTCGGTGGCGTCTTTAGGAATACCATTGACTAAAGTGGTATATTTAGCGGTTGGGTCGGTAGTTTCTTCACCTTTTTGTTGGAAGTAGAAGAACATGTTATTGGATTTGGCTGCGATGATATAGTTGCCTTCGATGACATCTTTTGCATCGGTGATATCAGCCCAGCTGCCGCCTAATACAGAGAAGACAGCATACAGAGTAATGTCTTCGGCAGGATAGTAGGTGGAACCAGCTGCAAAGAGCTCTGGACGTACCATGGTTTCGGTAACTTCATATTCAGCCCATCCCTGGAAGATATATCCAGCAGCAAGGCAATAGTTTGAAGGAGCAGCATTTGGGAGAACGATACCTGACTGATATCCCTGTTCTGTCAAACTTTCTGTATCGCAAACACCTGTACCAGGATTGAAGGTAACCGTGTAGTAAACGTCTTCCTCAAAGGTTGCACCAATCGTGATGTCGGTATCCGGCATCTCAAAGGTCTTGGTGGTGATGTCGATTTGAGTAATGTCGGTTGGGTTGTTGGTGTAGTAATACAAACTTGTCAGGTGGTAACCGTTTTCAGGCATGTCGTTGACCACCACTGGGAATAAGAAGGATGCATACCCCTTTTCTGTGCTGATGCTTCCGTTCTCGATATCTTCTAAGATATGGATGTTGTGATATTGTCTGATATCTTCGTTGTTACGTGGATAAATCATCTGGTCGTTGTAGTCAGTGCCCATGATACCTACCACATCGTAATAATAGTTGTTGTCGATTTCGTGATCAAGAGTCTCGAACTGATTCTTGGTAAGGTAAGAGAGACCATCCTGTTGGAAGGTGATGGTGTCGAAATGATAGAAGGTACGCCATGTGGTGTCGTAATCATATTTCCATATTGTGTCATGAAGAGTCAAAGTTGAATCAACTTGTGCAACTGCTGAATCAAGCTCAACGCTTCTGTTGAATAACACTTCTTCTACCTTAACGAGCATTGCATCGTAATCGAAGTAATGGCTGTTGAGGTCGGAGACTGTGACGACCCATGGGGTGACAGGGGCTCCTTCAAAGCCGTCTTCAATTCTATAGGTAGGGATAAACATTGGTTGGTTGTTGACAACGGTATAGCGACCTTGGATACCACCTAGGATGACATCGTTGGTGGTAAGGTTTGAACTAACAATATGATAATCGTCGCGAATCATCAGACCACCGGTTTCGTCGCAGACATAGATGGTATCGTTTTGGCGATAGGAGACCTGCATGGAACTGCCAATCTTGCAGATAATATTGCTGTTGGCAGCTCTCTTGAAGTCGGATATGTAGCCGAAGATAGGAGGGAACTGATAGGTGTATGACACAGAGGCACTTGGGGTCATTCCTTGTTTGAATGCCTTGATGGTGATGATGTTGGCGAGTTCGGTGACGAGGATGCCTTCTTCATCATTGTAGAGAGCACTGTTTTGGGTAGGTTCGGTGCCATCGGTGGTATAGCGGATTTGAGCATCTTCGGTGATGCATTCTGCGTAAACGGTAAAGTCGTGATAATTGATGCCATCAGGGAGAGGGTAGATGGATGGGGTCTTAACGTAGGTGCCGCAAGCTGGCTCGTGGGCGTAGGTGATGGTAGCTTGGCGGTCATAACGGTAGAATGCGATATCGGAAGTGCCTAAGGAGTTAAGTTCGTAGCAGGTGAATTCGACGTTATCGTTGATTTTCTTTGCTTTAAGTTCAATAGGCTCTACGAAGGAGTTGCGAACGATAAAGATGTCGTTGATGGCTTCTACGCTCCATTTGCAGGAATTATCGATGGCATTTTTAAGGCAGAGGAAATGGCTTCCGCTGTTGCCGAGATAATCGCCAGCTGCGTTGCGGAAGGTGAATTTTCCGTTATCTGCATCCATGACAGTGAATGGGTAGCTGGCAAAGATTTCGTCGGTAAATGCCAGACCGGTGCCGAAGCTGTTACCCTCATCCATGCCATTCATCTCATATCCAATGTTTGGAGCGACGATGCAGACTGAGTCGCCAGCGTGGATGGTATGAGCCAGATTCCAGTGGCCAATGCCTCCTGTTGTGCAGGAATAAGCGGCATAGAGGGTGGTGTTCTGGGTAGGATGGTAAGTGGTGCCAGCCAGTATGAGTTCTGGCATCTCTTCGGTTTCGGTGACAGGAGAGGTGGTCCAGCCTGCAAATCCGTATCCATCGGCTTCACATTCGGTGCAAGGACTTGCGCTTGGCAATTCAACACCGCTGTTGGTGGAAGTCTCTTGGATGCTTGGTATTTCACAGGTTCCGTTACCTGCATCCAAGGTGACAGTATAATGTGTCTGAACAGCTACCATGCATGGAGCACATGGCAGTGATAAGAGACCGTTATAATTCGTTGTGATAGTGTATTCGTGAGTTCCTGGAGCTACATGGAGATGGTCGTAATGGGTTTCGCTAACATTGGAAGCAATTGGATTTCCGTCGCATGAAATGTTATAAGTATATTCTCCCGTGGAGAGTTGCATGCTGAACATCCATGAGCGGTTGTTGCCTTGGTTGACCCATGCTTTGCCTTCCTTGCTGATAAAGGAACTGAGGCCATTAGGGTTGTTGTTCTGGCAGTAGGCAGCAGGATAACTTACAGTATAAGGAGCTCTGGCTACGACCCATAAGTCTTTTGTATAGTCAATGTCAATAGGGGTTGGAAGTTCGATGGTGTACCAACCTGCGGTAGGGGTAAAGGTTTGCTGATAGAGCAGCTCGTTACATCCGTTCGGATTACCAGTGTAGAGATAGAGATGGAAGTTGGTGCCAACGTTCTTGAAGAAAATACTTACGTTATTGATTTGTGCTCCAGCGTAGGTGGTGAGCATAGAGGCTGGATAGCGTTGTGCCCAATAGGTGTCGCTACTGCCTTTGTTGCCATCGTTACCTTTTTGTTTGGTCAAGCTACTAGCGTTGGCATATTCAAGTTTGCTGAGGTTACTGCTTGGGGCTTCCCAGCTGAGATGAACAGTGTCATACTCTTCGTATACGATGCCATTGAGATTTTCTGCGATTGGACCAGCGGGGCTGATGGATACGCCGATGCTCTTGGAACGAGCGGATTGTTTTCCGTCAGCTTTGTTGGCTTTGACAAAGAAGGTATGGAGTCCGTCAGTACTTGATTCGTAAACGTAGCTATTGGTGTTGACATTCTGAGCGATGCGTTCTTCGTCGCAGTACACGTCGTAAGAAACAGCATTGCTTGGTCCGTTCCAGGTGATGGTGACGATGTTTTGGAAAGCAGTTCCTTGGAGGTTAGTTGGAGCGTCGATGCCGTTTTTCAGCATGCACATAGCTTCGTAGGCGTCGACACGACCTGCACCATAGAAGTTGTTTTTGTTGACGAGGCCACTGCAAGGAACGGCAGTCTGTTCGAGGATAGCGTCGATTTGTGCAGGGGTCAGGGTTGGGTCTGCTTGGAGAAGGAGAGCCATGACGCCAGCCACGTGGGCGGCTGCTATAGGGGTTCCTTGACAACTTGTGTAGGAATTGTTATCCTTGTTGAAGAGGAGGGAGGTGACTTCTACTCCTGGGGCTACCAGGTCAGGTTTGATTAAGCCTGTTTGAGTGTTGCTTCCTGCTATATAAGGATAGTCGTTGTATGTGCCAGTGTTTTCCCAGGTGACAGGTCCCATGCTGGAAAAAGTAGCTTTGAAGTCGTCTCTATCGGTAGCGCCTACACAAATAAGGGCGCTGCGACCGCCGTCCAAAGTCTCATCTGGGTTATGCCATGGTGAAGGGCAGTTACTTGGGGCCATGATGTTGTTAGGTATGTTGCTGGTGTAGGCGTTATCGCCTGCAGCAGCTGCTACTGGGATGTTAAGGCTCAGCAGGTTTTCCATGTCGACACGGAAGCCGGCTTTGTTATTGAGACTATTTTCGCCGATGGTGAGGGCAATTACCTGAACATGGTTATCGATAGCATTTTGAATTGCTCTGTGGATGTAGGTATATTCGGTATAGCCGTTGCTGTTGCTGGCTTTCAGAATTATGGCTGTTGCTCCTTTTGCGACGCCAGTTTGTTGTCCACAACTTCCGTCACCGGCAACGATGCCAGCCACGAGGGTGCCTTGACCATATTCATCAATCACTGCATAAGGTCTGGATGGTGTTACGGCGTTATAGCCATAATGGTTGCTGCCGTCGTTCCAAAGGTTATTTTTGATATCGTTATGGCTGGTCTTACAGCCTGAGTCGATGATGCCAATGAGGACACCAGCTCCAGTATAGCCATCGATGCCGTTGAATGTCCATACTTTATCGGCGTTGATTTTTGATACGTTCCAAAGAGTTATGCTAGGTTCTCCTTGTTCAACTTCTCTCATCGTGATTTCGCTTCCTTTGAACTCTTTGTTAAGTTCCAGGTCGCTGATGCCTCTGTAGTTGTTGAGTTCATACAGTGCGTTTGCATTCACTTTACAGCTGATGCCGTTGAAAATCCAAAAGCTTTCGATGTCTTCGGCGCCTGATGCTTTGAGGATAGCGATGAGGTTCCTTTGGCTTCTTTCGGAGAGTTGTTTCATTTCATCGACTAGGAACGCTTGACTTTCGCTGCGACTCATATTGATGGTCGCTTTTTCATAAAGGCAAGCATTGAATTGTTCACTCATCGTGATAATCACCTCAATTTTCTGACCATTTTGGTTGCTATGAATGGCTTGTCTGAGCTCTGATGACATTTTGCTTTGTCCATAGCTTAAGCCGACCAAACAGATCATTGAAATTAGAAAAATGGATAGTTTCTTCATTGTGATATGTGTTTTAATTTCTATTTTTCCGTATACAATTTTCCAAAATAATTGAATCGGCTAAAATACAAAAAAAAGTTGAATTGAATGGAGTATTCTTGCTAAATTATTTTCATTCAATAAAAAAAGCAGGGCGGTCCGATTGGACCGCCCTGCTTAGGGTCTATAGGCTTTGTGAGCCTATGTGGTTATATTACTTTTCGACGATGACGTTCTTAACAGCGACGCCTTCGTTGGTAGTGATTCTAACCATGTAAATACCAGCTGCGAAGCCGTTCATGTCGATGCTGGTCTCGTTGCCTTCAACTTCGTGGTTGAGGACTTGCTGACCGAACATGTTGTAAACAGTAACGTTCTGGATGTTTTCAGTAATGATGCGAACGAGACCCTTAGTTGGGTTAGGATAGAGGACAACGTTGATTTCGTTATCGTTGCTATTCAGAATGTCGTTTTCAATCATTTCTGAGAATACTGGGTAGTTGCAGCCACTAACAGTCTTCCAGCCATAGAGTGCATAGTCGCATTCAATGTTGCCGGCCTTCGTGTTCATCTTGTTAGCGATAGTGCTGTAGTTGCTGGTAGTCATAACTTCACTTGCAGTGATAGCTTCGCCGTTACCAACGCCATTGGTGATGTTTCTCCAGAAGAGGAATTCACCTTCAGCTTCGTTAACACCAATTGCACCACCGTAGAAGTTGATTGGGTTGTGACCGTCAATACCGTACTTCAGAGGAGCAACGCTGTGGCAGTTCATAATCATACCTTGGTTGAGGGCAGCGATACCACCAACATAGTAGTTGTGAGCACCGTCCTTAACAGGCATTGCTGAGTAGCATTCTACTGAATCAGCATCGCAGTAGCAGTTGTAGACTTCGCCCTTGTTGACGGAGACGATACCACCAGCTTCAAATTCTGAGTAGACGTTGACGTGTGAAACGCTGTTAATCAGCATACCATTGTTGATAGCGACGATACCAGCGGTGAAGTAACGACCGTTAGCATTACCAGCGACGTCGACATTGTTGACGACACCTTCCATACCGACATTACCGAAGAGAGCTTGGCAAGCACCTGGCTGATGCAGGTTCTCGAAGTATTCAGAAGTCTTCATATGGGTAATCTTAACGCCGTTGCCGTTGAAGTAACCTTCGAAGCCCCACTTTTCATCAACCTGAGCACCGATTGGTCTCCAGAGATGTTCAACGAGGTTGATTTCGTTAGGTTCTTGTGCGCTTTCGAGGATGATAGTGCAACCTGAGAAGTCAATGTGTGGATAAACACCGTTACTGTATTCGAATTCGCCGTCTTCAACGTCGCAGAGGCCATTGACCAGAGCGGAGAGACCGCCGAGCATGCTGTCGGTAGTCAGCGTGAAGGTGGTTTCATCTTCGTGACCAACGTACCAGCTAATATCGCGGATGCCGTAGTCAGTCCAGTAGATTTCACCGTAAATCATAGGATCGCAAGCTTCCACGGTAATGTCATAGTTAGGCATTCTAACGGTGAGGATGAGGCTGGTGCCTTCATATCTCTCAGCGATGACGTCAACAGGAGTGTCGAAGCCGTCGTTAGCGATGATTTGGATGAGTTCTGGGTGAACGATGGTGTAACCTTCTCTTGGAGTGATGGTGATTTCAACATCGTGAGTGTTACGGACGGTACCGATAGTGTTTCCACCAACATTTGCATTAACTACGATGTCGTCGAGACCAATGCCGTAGCCGTATTGGTCATAGCACATGAATCCGAGTTGGTAGTTATCAGCAAATCCTTCGAGGTCAACTGTTACTTCAGTCCAGCTTGAGTGAGCTGCAGCAGTGTAATAAAGTTGGTTCCAAGTACCACCATTGACACGGTAGTAAACTCCTAATTCGTCTGTGTCAGTAACCCACATTCTGTTTACCATATTGAAGGTTACATGGCCTTCGGTTGCAGCGCTGAGGTTCATCATAGGAGTAACCAGATAGGTCTTAGTACCCGTGTAGTAATGGGTGATTAATGCATTGTATTCACCGCTTGCAGAACCTGTTGAGGTATATTTATCTCCCTTACCAACTTCCCATGTGTTACTGCCTTCACAAGTCCAGCCAGTAGGCATTACACCGCCTTCGAAGCCTTCGGTAATCACGTCGACAGGTGCGTTACCTTCTGCAGGGCTGTTAGTGGAGAATGTTGCATATTCTGCATCTGCGAATTCGCAGGCGTTGACATTGTGTTTAACACCATAGTAAGTAACGGTGATGGTGACATCGCCGTTAGGCATGTTAACGAACAGAGTATCAGGATCTGGTTCGAATCCTTCGACTACTGGAGGAATGATGGTGTCAATCTCACCATAGATGAAGGTGTGGTGTTCTGGGTTAGGAGTTGGGAGAACATCACTGCTGGTTGGGTTGGCTTCATCTTCGAAGACGTAGATGATGTTGTAGTTCCAATTGATAGGATCGAATTCACCTTCGACTACGACATCGTGGTCAGGCATTTCGAAGCAAAGTTCAGGTAAGATATCAACACCGTCGACAAGCAACTTGGTGAGTTCGTAACCAGTAGCTGGATAGCTTTCAACGCAAACGGTTTCACCCTGGAGTGCGGTAGCAGGACCATCGAGGTAACCGTGGTTTTGAGCTTCGAGTGATGGGATGTAGGTAATAATCAGACCAGGAACCCAAGCATTGCTGTGGATAGGATAGTTGTAGTTGATGTATGGTTGTTCATCAAGTTTCCAATCCCAGTAGTATGGTTCGTTGGTATTAGCAACCCAAGCTCTCAAATCGTCGAATTCGATAGGATTGTGTTCCTGAGTAATCATCATACCACCTTCATCGAGGGTGTAGGTGTTGATGACATTAACTTTCTGACCTTCGCCGTAGACAGCGATTTCAATATGCTGACCGAGAGTTGGATCATAAGTGACAGCGCTGTTGTAAACAGTCATGTTACCACCATTGACGAGGGTAGCAATATTTTCAGCACCATTCATGTAAGCAACATCCTTCAGGATGAAGTTACGGATAACACCTTCTGTAGTTTCTGGAGCATCCTTTATTCTCAAGGTCATCTTTGGCAAGAACATACCATACTTTTTCCATGCACTGGCTTTTGCACCACCCTTCTCATATTGTTCTTCTTCTTCAATTTCTTCTTCCTCATCATCATCATAATAGTATCCGGCACTATAAGTAACATTTTCTGTTTCAATGCCTGCGAAAGTCACATTGTCGTAATACGTCGTTCCATCGCTATTGATGTTTCTGGAGCAGAAGTAAATATTACCGCCATTGTAGACATATGGGGTGTCGAATTCGAGAGTGAAGTATCTGTTAGCGACATCGATACCACCGGTGTATACGAGTGTAGCACCTTCAGGTACTGTCCAGATTTCTTCTTCGTCATCTCCAGTTTCTTTTGTTGGTTCGTTTATCTCTCCTGCTTCATCATTGAAGTTAGCCATTTCGGTTGGCATCATGTAGAGCTCCCAAACAACATCTTCGTTGATATCAAGTGTTGCAACGTAGAATGTCACTGCGTCAATCTGTTTGCCAACCATATCGGTCAGGTCTTCTGCTGGGACAATCCATTCTGAATGGGCATTAGCATCAGCAAAGTATCCATAGAATGGAACATAGTAATCAGAAGCTTCTCCATCGTAGAGATTAATTTCTTCGCTTTCTTCTTCAGGTTCTTCGTCTCTCTTGCTGCTTGAAGATTCGTTGACGAACATAGCGAGTTGTGGTCTTGCTACGATGTCTCTTGAAGCGACAAACAGACCTTCAACCAAGAAGTGAGTTCCATCGAGAACGCCCTTGAAGTTGTAGATAGGCTCCCAAGCGTGAGCAGACATATTCATGACCCAGCTTTCACCATTGCCAGAACCGTTGATGAAGATGGTATCACCTTCGAAGTCGTGGCCATTGAAGTCGCATTCCCAAGCGAGAGCTGCGAGTTCAGCAGGGTTGTTAATGCTGTGGTTACCAGTGATGCCACCGAAGTTGTTGGTGTACCAGTTTGCATCGTAGTTAGGTGCATCGGTCCAGAAGTCACGGTGAGCAACAACGTGGAATACTACATCGTATGCAGGATCGTAGAGGCTATCTGCTGGTAAGGTGTATTCGTAATAGAGGTCTGAAACTTCATCAATGTTGATGTTGACTTCAGTTGCATCAGGATAGACGAGCTGAGCATAGACGGAGTCGATAACCATGTAAGGTTCTTCTTCAACGGTGATGTTGACAACGTCATAGTTCAGAGCATATTCATAATCGGTATCCTGGATGGTACGGATGCGGGTGTTGCCGAGGTTAGCGTCAACAACTTCATTATCGTAAACCAGTTCAACGAAGTGGTGGTGGATGAAGTGTGAGGTCATGTAAGGCCAGCCGTGGTTGACATTGCCTTCATAATCGTGAGTCCAGAACATGTATGTGAAGTCGTTCTTCAGCCATACCCAGTTTTCAAGTTCGCCGTCATAGGTGTAGTAAGGATCAGCTAAGACGTTGAAGTTGGTCAGTTCGATGGTGCTGTCACCTAACAGTTGAGGAACTTCAACAGGCATAATCATTCTACGTGGAGTGCACATGTTGTCGTACCAGATGGAGCTCTGTTCGCCCTTGATGTCGCCAACATAGTAAACGTTGGAGATGTGACCCTTTGAGCCGAGGTAAGGTTCAACGTTGTTGAGGACAGGTTTGGTAACGAAGCTGTTCAGAACGTCGCCATTGACTCTAACCTTATTGGTGACCTTAGCACTGGTGAAGTTAGCGTCGACAACGCCGAGGTTACGGATGGTACCATCGATGTTGAGGTCGAGAGCATCTTCGAGAAGGACGGTGTTGTAAACAATCTTACCATTGCCATCGAACACACCCTTGAAGCCGTTGACAGTGCGATAGAAGTAAGGCTTTTCAAGCAGGTTGATGTTGTCGGTGATGTAGATGGTATCGCCTTCGAAGTCGTAAGCAGGACCATACATGCCGCGCAGTGTTGCTGCATAAGCACCTAATTCATGAGGATTGCTGATTTCGTAACGACCAGCTGCTTGGCAGTTTTCGAACCAAACGCTATCGTAAACACCTTTATCAGTCCAGTAAGGCTTCACAATGTGAATCTTGATGATTCTTTCTTCGTTGGTGCAACCATTTTCATCTGAGTAAGAGTAGATGAGCTGATAGTCACCGATACCGAGTTCTGAAGGATTCAGGATACCATCCTTAATTGGGAAGACGGTGTTGGTTGGGTCGCCTTCAATAACATAGGTGAAGATACCACCAGCTGGGGTAGCTTCGAGTTGGATAGGATTCAGCATGTCTGGAGTACCAGGAGCCATCATGAGGTTTTCGACATCAACGATGCCGCAACCAGTCATCATGCTAAGGGTAGTATCGTTAGCTGGGTGTACCCATTCAACGGTTGGACGTGGGATAACGTTCACGAAAACGTATGCAGTGTTCCAACAACCAGTAGCATCGTTAGTACCGGTGCAGATATAAACCTTGTTGGAAGTTGGGTTAACAAGGATTGAAGAAGCGCTTGAGTTGTAATCGCCCCAGTCGTATGAGTCAGCGCCACTTGCGGTGAGGGTGATAGGAGTACCAGCGCAAACGGTCAGAGTGACTGCGTTTTCAGGACCAGGAGTAGCGATTTCGTCGTTGATGCTGTTGCTGATTTCGAGGCCAGGTAAAGGAAGGACTTCGAAGGTTAAGATACCGTGAGCGTCGCATTCGGTACCGTTAACAGCTGCAACTTCGATGGTGTGAATACCAACTTCAGCAACCATGTTACCGTTGAGTTCAACGTTGTCCATGTGTAACTTGTTGGAGGTTTCACCGAGTTCTTCGCCATCGAAATACCAAGTGAATGCTGAGTATTCAGCTGGGTCGAGAATTGGCCATAAGCTTGAATCTGGATAAATCAGCATGCAGGTGCTGAGAGGTTCACCCATTTCAATTTCGCTATCTTCTCTAACTTTAACAGTGAAGATTTCACTGCGGTTGAAGCACTCGTTGTAGTCGCCAGCATAGCGAATTTCGAGACCGTATTGAGCGTTAGCAATCAGAGCATTGGTGGTGTACTGCATTGCGGTAGCGCCGCTAATAGCATGCCATTCACCAGTATTGTCAACAGTGTACCACTGGAGGTTGTATTCATCTGGGAAGAGATAACCATATTCCCATTGCAGAGTAGCTTGGCTATTGAAGCAGATGGTGGAGTCTGCATGACCAACAACAGAAACCTGAGGCTGGTTAGGCAGAGAAGCAACGTTAATCATTCTAGTATCGTCAGCAACGATTTCGCAGCCACATTCGGTGGTTTCGAAGGTTACGTTGTAAACACCAGCGTCAGATCTTTGAGCGTTAGTGATGACGAGGTTAGGAGTGGTGGTGGTGGTAAGAACAACACCGTCCTTCATCCAAGTGAAGGTACCAGTTGGGAAGGTAGTTGATGGGGTAGGAACAACGGTGAGGTTGATTTCGCCGCCTTCGCAGTTGTATTGGTTACCAGTGATAGCAATGCTTCTTGGAGCTGGGCAGACTTTGAAGGTCTTGTAAGCAGTGTAGAACACACCGTACATGTTGGTAACTTTAATTCTGTATCTCCAGTTACCAGCAACAGTGAATTCATAGGTGTTGAATTCTGAAGCGCTTAAGGTAACGGTAGGAGTGCTGCCAGCTGTTGGGTTATAGAGTTCGTAAACATAGCTGTAGCTTGACAGATTTGAAGGCTTGTTGAAGGTAGGAGCTGAAGCGTACTTGTGATATTGGCAGATGTTTGAAAGCTGAGCAACAGCGATAGTGCCAAATTGTGCGTTCACAGCCACATCTTCATCAGGCATCACGAAAGAAGCCTGATATGAACTTGGGTTCACATTGACTGCACTTGAACCGTTAACGGTCAGGCTGTTCTGGATGAGGATGTAACCTTCTGGGTGACCATAGTTAATGGTGATAGTATTGCCGCATAAACCAGTGCTTGGTCCAGTGATAGCGCCCGTAAGGGTAGCTGGGGTCCAAGTGTATTCAATTTCATGCATGTTCTTGGTGAACATAGCATCAACTTGAACATCCATAGCAACCATTGGGAAGGTAGCAATGCTGCCGTTGATGGTAACGCCACCGATAACACCGCTGGTGTAGAGGATGTCGCCATCATCTTTGCAATAAACTACGATAGAATCGAGAGTCATGCAGTTAGGAACGTCGATGGTAACGTTGACATTCTTACCAGGGAGATACAGAGCGCTTCTGTAGTCGTTAGCAATGCTGGTAGCAATCTGACTGTCGTGCAGGCTCAGAGCGTTTTCGTCGTCAATGCAGTAAACAGTGTGATCAACATATGCAAATTCGAAGAACAGACCGGCCATTTCAGTGTTCATGACCAAAGGAGCGCCGGCGTCGTCAACAGCTACTGGAGTGGTGGTAGCGTCTTCTTTGTTGATTTCGAGGAATCTGGTATCGCCATTTTCTTGGCACTGCCACCAATAAAGTTCACGGTGCTTTGAAGCATGGTTGAATGCCATGGTCTGAATCTTACGAGCTTCGTAACCAAGGTCACCAATCTCAATAGGAGTGGTGAGGTCTTCATCGCTTGCTAAGAACTTGTATAACTTAGCGGTCTCGCCTTCTGCGCTCAGAGCAACAAAGTACAGCGTACCGTCGAGGTCAGCTGCCATTGCAATAGGCTGAATGCCGCCGTGTTCGTTGTAGTCATACAGAGGTTCGTTGACAGAACCATTTTCGTTGATTTCATAAATGTAACCATACTTGGTACCTAACATACGGTCGTGATTGTAATCGTAGGTGATCTCATTCATGTTAAGACCAACAGCTGCGATACGGTCAACAGTACCGTTGCCATAGTTAAGATTTGAATAACCAACAGTGTGGTCGTTTGAGAAAGCGTACACTGGCCAAGGTCTTTCGCCGCCTTCAAAATATTCGGCTGAGCTGAAGTACCAGTCGTTGTACGAGCACTTCGCGGTAGGAGTACCATCAGAAGCGATTTCATAGTAACGGCCGTAGTTGGAACCCGCTGCTGGAACGAACATGGCATGTGCAACGAAATCGTCGCCGCCTCTGACGTTCCTCATCTGAATTTTTGCTGGCAGTTCCTTCGACACACTAGCTTGACCGAAGGCTGCTTCAGGGTCTTGAGAAAGACCCACACGCTGCTGTGCCTGACCCATAAATGGAATCAAACATAACAAACATGCAATCCATAGAACTTTTTTCATTTTTAAAAAGATTTGATTAATAATTTAGTTAATTAATTGATTGATTTTCTTTTTCTTAATTTGGTTTGAGCCTCTGGTTCCACTTTCCTCAGCTCCTGGGTTCTACCATTAATTATAAAAGGTGTCTTTTTGGTTTGGCATATATTTATTATCGCACAATCCTCAACGAATCGGGGAGATTCGGGGGTTAAAGCGACGCATGATAAACACACATAAGACCTTCCTCTAAGGCCTTCGGTGTTTATCTTGCGCTGACTACTCTTGGTGCCAATGCTCTGTGCCATAATAAATTATAAATCTAAAACAATTGTTCTGTTTGAATATATTCGAGCAGGTTTGGACCCTGCTTTTCAACTCGCAAATATACAAAAAAAAGTTCTCGCAACACATTACAAGAACTTTTTTTTTCAAAAGAAGTAAATTTACGTAATTTACTGCATATTTTTCAACAAAGTCAGAGCCTGAGTGACCGTCGAAATCTCCTTGATGCTGAGTATTAATTTGTCATGAATCTCTTTGACACTGCATCGCTTCGGATGATTGAGAATAAACTGCATCACATGCTGATATGTCTCCGTCTCATAGTAAGGGGATGCCTGGTTGCTGACAAAATGTGCCGTCATGACATTGTTGCGTAGGATAATCTTCTCAAACCCTAAGTCCTTCGCCGTCCATCTCAGCCTTACAGTATTAATAAGGTCTGTCACCGCTTTCGGCAAGGGCCCAAACCGGTCTATCAAATGGGCCGTGAACTCCTGTAGCCTTTCTTCCGTAGTAATATGGTCCAGCTCGGTGTAAAGACTGACTCGCTCAGATGTGGAGTTGATGTATTCCGATGGCAAAAGCACTTCCATGTCGGTCTCAATGACACAATCGGTGACATAGACGAGTTCTGTCTCCTTGTCGAAGATATCCTGGAACTCGTTCTCTTTTAACTCGGCTATAGCCTCATCTAGAATCTTGTGGTAGGTTTCAAAACCAATGTCGTTGATGAATCCGCTTTGCTCGGCTCCTAAGATGTTGCCTGCACCCCGGATGTCGAGGTCCCGCATGGCAATGTTGATTCCTCCTCCAAGGTCTGAAAACTCCTCCAAGGCTCTAAGTCTTTTTTGCGCTTCATCGGTGAGCGTGTTAAATGGAGGCGTGAGCAGATAACAGAAGGCTTTCTTGTTGGAACGTCCCACTCGTCCCCTCAACTGATGTAAATCGCTGAGTCCATAGCGATGGGCATCGTTGATGATAATGGTGTTGGCATTGGGTATGTCAAGTCCCGATTCCACAATGGTCGTGCAGAGCAATACGTCATAGTCCCCGTTGATGAAGTCAAGCATGATTTCTTCCAGCTTTGAACCTTCCATCTGTCCATGGGCAACAGCGATGCGACATCCGGGTACGAAATTCATAATCATGTCGTGGACGTCCATGATATTCTGCACCCTGTTGTGGATGAAAAAGACCTGACCGTTTCTCGCCATCTCAAAGAGGATGGCTTCGCGGATGAGGTCCCCGTCAAAAGTCCTCAATTCGGTTTGCACGGGATAACGGTTCGGCGGAGGTGTGTTGATGATGCTCATGTCACGTGCTCCCATCATCGAGAATTGAAGAGTTCGTGGAATAGGCGTGGCGGTCAGTGTCAACGTGTCGACATTGGCCTTCATCTCCTTGAGCTTCTCTTTTACGGCAACACCGAATTTCTGTTCCTCGTCGATAATGAGTAACCCGAGGTCTTTGAACTTGACGTCCTTCCCGGTGAGTCGGTGTGTACCTATTATTATATCAATCCGCCCTTCCTCCAATCGCTTGAGAATTTCTTTCTGTTGTTTGGCTGTCTTGAAGCGGTTGAGGTATTCAATGTTGACGGGGAATCCGTTGAGTCGGTTAGCAAAGGTATGGTAGTGTTGTAGCGCCAACACGGTGGTGGGAACGAGTACGGCAACTTGTTTGGAGTCGGTTGCGGCCTTGAAGGCTGCCCGGATGGCAATCTCTGTCTTGCCGAATCCTACATCCCCGCATACGAGACGGTCCATGGGACTCGGTGATTCCATGTCACGTTTCACATCGTTGGTGGTCTTCAATTGGTCGGGGGTGTCTTCGTAAAGGAACGAAGCTTCCAGCTCCGTTTGAAGATAGCTGTCGGGAGCGAACTGGAATCCGGTACTGCGTTTGCGTTCAGCGTAGAGTGCAATGAGTTCTCTAGCGATGTCTTTGACTTTGCTTTTGGTCTTCGACTTGAGTTTGCTCCATGCTGGTGAACCTAAGGTGCTCAGCTTTGGCTCTGCTCCGTCTTTCGAACAATACTTGGCTATCTGGTGGAGAGAGTGTATACTTATATATAAGGTGTCGCCATTATTATAGGTAAGTCTTAGCACCTCCTGTGGCTTTCCATTGCATTCGATGGTGACAAGTCCTTCGAAACGGCCGATGCCATGGTCGATATGTGTGACATAATCTCCGGGCTTCAGGTCGTAGAGGTCCTTCAGAGTGATGGCTTGTTTGGTGCTATAGTTGTCGCGCAGATGATACCGGTGATAGCGTTCGAAGATTTGGTGGTCGGTGAAGTGACAGATTTTCTTGTCATCGTCGCTGAATCCGGCATGAATGGCGATGTATTGTCGTTCAAAGTCGCTATATAGCTCGTTATGGTGCTGAATGTCGTTGAGGATGGCCTGAATTCGGTCGAGCTGTTTTGAACTTTCTGAGTAAAGGACGATGCGGTAGCCTTTTTGTTTGTATTCGTTGAGACTATCGATGAGGAGGTTGAAGTTTTTGTTGAAGATGGGTTGGGGAGTGGTATGGTGTTCTTTCGTCTCGGTGGCGTTGAGGAGACTTGTCTTTCCAAACTCGATTGTGTTGTGTTGTTGTAGCGACTCGATGAGTTCGTCGGACTTGCTGAATAGCTTTCCGGGAGTAAGGTGCTCTTCTGTCTCCCCTCGGTCTTCGAGTCGTTGCCATGCTTCCACTGCGCGGTCGTATTCATGGTCGACCTGAGCGGAAAAGAACGACATCTCTTCAATCCATACGGTTGTCGTCTTAGGTAAGTAGTCAAGTATCGACTCGCGCTCTTCGATGAAGGCGCGTTGCTGCATGTTGGGCAGCAACACGATTTGATTAAGACGCTCGACGGAGAGTTGAGTAGCGATGTCGAAACTTCGTATCGTCTCAATTTCGTCGCCGAAGAACTCGATTCGGTACGGATTGTCGTTGGCAAAGGAGAAGACATCGACCAGTCCACCGCGTATGGCAAACTGTCCAGGGTCGACTACAAAGTCGACATTTTCGAATCCGTATTCGAAAAGAAGGTCGGTTAGGAAGTCGAGGCTCAGCTTATCGCCTTGTTTTATCTTAAAGGTGTTTTTTGAAAGAAGCTTCCGGGTGAATACTTTTTCGCTAAGGGCTTCAGGGTAGCTGACAATGACAGTCTTTCGTTCACTTGTTGAGACTCTTTGAAGCACTTCTGTGCGAGAGAGGATGTAGGTGTTGTCGGGCCGTTCTGGTTCGTAAGGCCTTTTATAAGAAGTGGGGTAGAAGAGAATCTGCTTTTTGCTGTAGTCGGTTTCTCTTTCTCCGAACATCCCTTCCAAATCGTTGTAGAAATAGGCTGCATCTTCCTTGGTGGCGCAGATGACAAGGTGCTGTCCACCTTTCTCACGAAACTGCTGCTCCACCATAAAGGCCCTCGACGAGCCCGTCAAGCCACTGTATAATATATGTGTGCTGTTCCCCATTAAACTTCAAACTCCTAACTTCTAACTCTTCTCTTCCATTTTGTCCTCTAGCTTCTCCAGTTTGGCATTCAGCTCATTCAGTTTTTTGATTACTTCGTCGTTGTTGTCCTCGGCCATAGCATCTACGAAGAGGGAGTTGACCAGCGACATGCCGATGATTCCTCCGAAGAAGAGCAGGAGGCAAAAATATATTTTTGCAAACACTGCCATGCCTTGTGCTCCTCGTGATGCGATGAGGTCGGGAATCTCGTACCATCCTTCTATGGTGAAAATCCGGAAGGTTGTGTAGAGGGATTGACCTGGTGTGCCAAAATACTCCGGAACTATTTCTCCAAAAACGGTAGAGGCTATTATCGAATTGAGAATCACTAAGATAATCAAGGCGATAATGACGACTACGCAGGTCTTCATGGCCATCTTTACGCTCTTCATGAGTTGACTGAGGTTGGGTATCAGGTGAAGCATTCTGGTAGCTTTCACCATCTTGATGGCACGGAAGATACGGAATAATCGCAAGGAAAGGAAGACGTTGGAGGGAATTGCCACGGAGCCAAAGAGGTTGATTAAAGAGGGCAGGGCAAGGATGGTGATGATGAAATCGAATTTGTTCCAAGAGTCCTTCCAATATTCCTGAAACGAGAGTTCCTTGATTTTCGTAATCGCTTCAGCCAGGAAGAATAATGTAAAGAAACAATCTATATAAGTGTAGATTGGTCTACTACTATTATAGCCACTTAAGAATAGCGATATTGTATTTAGCAATATCGCTATTCCGATGACTTTATTGTCGTTAAAAAACTTATATAGTTTCGACATTTATAGGTTTTCAAGAATGTTGTCGTCGACCAGATTTGGCAGGGTGACATGGAGACGAGGTTCGACTTCCATAGCGCGTTTGATGGCGAAGGTAGCGCCTTCGTTGCGTGCCCAGTTGCGGCGTGCGATACCGTTGTTGACGTCCCAGTGGAGCATGGAGTGGAGACGGCGGTCAGCGTCTGCGCTGCCGTCGAGGACCATACCGAAGCCGCCGTTGATGACTTCGCCCCAGCCTACGCCACCACCGTTGTGGATGGATACCCAGGTGGCACCGCGGAAGCCGTCGCCGATGACGTTTTGAATGGCCATGTCGGCGGTGAAGCTACTGCCGTCGTAGATGTTGGAAGTCTCACGGAATGGGGAGTCGGTTCCAGATACGTCGTGGTGGTCACGGCCTAAGACGACGGGACCGCTCAGGCGACCGTCGGCGATAGCCTTGTTGAATTCGGCAGCAATCTTGGTGCGGCCTTCACAGTCGGCATAGAGGATACGTGCCTGTGAACCAACGACGAGGTGGTTGGCTTGTGCTCCGCGAATCCATTGGATGTTGTCGTGCATCTGCTGGCGAATCTCTTCGGGAGCTGTCTTGGCGATTTCTTCCAGGACCTTGCAGGCGATGTCGTCGGTGACGGCGAGGTCTTCAGGCTTTCCTGAAGCACAGACCCAGCGGAATGGACCGAATCCGTAGTCAAAGTACATTGGACCCATGATGTCCTGTACATAGGATGGATAGCGGAAACCGCCCTTTTCGTTGAGGATGTCAGCACCAGCACGGCTGCTTTGGAGCAGGAAGGCATTGCCGTAGTCGAAGAAATACATGCCTTTGGCAGTCAGCTTGTTGATGGCTGCAACGTGACGGCGTAAGGAGGCTTGGACCTTTTCTTTGAACTGTTCTGGGTCGTTGGCCATCATGGCTTTTGACTCTTCAAAACTTTGTCCCACAGGATAATAGCCACCTGCCCATGGGTTATGTAAGGAGGTCTGGTCGGAACCTAAGTCAACCTTGATATCGTGTTCTGCTGCATATTCCCAAAGGTCAACGACGTTGCCTTGGTATGCATAGGATTTAGCTTCTTTCTTTTCAACAGAAGCAAGGGCGTGCTTGAAGAGTTCCTCGAGATTGTCGTAAACTTCATCAACCCATCCTTGGTCGTAGCGCTTCTGAGTAGCGCTTGGGTTGATTTCAGCGGTGATGCTCACCACACCAGCAATATTGCCTGCTTTAGGCTGAGCGCCCGACATGCCGCCGAGACCTGCGGTGATGAAGAGCTTGCCGGCAGAACCACCGCCTTGTTTACGGGATGCGTTCAGCACAGTGATGGTCGTGCCGTGAACGATGCCTTGTGGTCCAATATACATATAGGAACCGGCAGTCATCTGTCCATATTGTGTCACACCCAAAGCATTGAAACGCTCCCAGTCATCAGGCTTGGAGTAGTTCGGAATCATCATACCGTTGGTGACGACCACTCTTGGGGCATCCTTGTGGGATGGGAACAACCCCATTGGGTGACCCGAATACATCGACAAGGTCTGTTCCTCAGTCATATTAGCGAGATACTGCATCACTAAACGATACTGAGCCCAGTTCTGGAAGATGGCTCCGTTGCCACCATAGATAATCAGTTCATGAGGATGCTGCGCAACAGCAGGGTCCAAGTTATTTTGAATCATCAGCATGATGGCTGCAGCTTGCTGACATTTGGCTGGGTACTCTTCGATGGGACGAGCATACATCTTGTAGGAAGGACGGAAACGGTACATGTAAATACGTCCGTATTTCTCTAACTCTTCTGCAAACTCAGGTGCCAACGTGGCATGGAACTTTGCAGGAAAATAACGCAATGCATTGCGAATGGCAAGTTTCTTTTCTTCTTTGGTGAGGATGTCCTTGCGCTTCGGAGCATGGTTGATGGTGGTGTCGTATTCTTTTACTTCAGGTAATTCATCTGGAATGCCTGCCAGAATCTCTTTTTGAAAATCATTCAATGCTTTCATGATATATTATTCGAATTATTATTCTTTCTCTTGAAATCAATCTGCAAATTTACATTTTATTCTGCATTCCCCGAGAAAAATTGTATCTTTGCACTCTTAATTAATAAGGAATATGTCATTCAAGTCAAATAGTATATTTTTATCGCTGCTGTTCTTGCTGCTGGTCCGTCCATTTTATATGTCAGCTCAAGTGCAAGTAGAGATAAAGTGTGATTCCACCATCGTGATGCCTGTGTGTAGCGAGACTCTTGTAGGTTTGTGGGTGGAACAAGATTCAATAAATTCTACCTGGTCCTATTATTGGTCTCCTACGGGCGATACAACGAAAGCTATCATCGTGAAGCCATTTGAGACCACTACTTATTCGGTATATTTGAGAGACACTATGGGTGTGTCCATCGCGGATGCTTCCTTTACGGTTGAGGTGCTGCCTCGTTTTCAGATTGAGATGTCGCAGCTGAAGCTGACGTGTAACAACAACGAGGCGGATAATGGTAAAACAGCTATGATTATGGCGACTGCTTCTGGCTCAGAGGAACCATATTCCTATTTCTGGGAAAATGAGCATGGACAAGAGTTAAGTCCTCTTCATATCGCTCCTACCAATCCAGCTGTAGCCATTGGTTTACAGGCTCGTAAATGGTTCTATGTGACTGTCACCGATGGTCGTGGCTGTACCCAGCGCGATAGCATCTATACTCAGGCTTACCCTACACCAGATATCGAGATTTATTGCGATCCTTCTGATACCGTGTACATTCAGAATCCTAATGTGACGTTCTCTTTTGAAAATAAAACTGAAGATAGTGTGAATGTCGACCATTTCTGCTGGACTTTCAATAAGCAATATGGTCTTACCTCTACACAAGACGAGCCTGTATTCACTTTCGTGGAGACGGGTACTTTCAAACCCTCGTTAACGGTCTATGATGATTTCGGATGTGATACCATCTTCTTTAAAGACGTGATTGTGAATCCTGTAAAGCTGAAGATTCCGAATGTCTTTACGCCAAATGGTGATGGCATTAACGATTATTTTGTGATTACCCTCGACGGAGGTAGCGATACTCCGGGAGGTAATAACGGTGGTAACCGTCAGACCTTTGAAAACTCAGAAGAAACTCCTATCAATGTGTATTATAAGTCAACCGACCTGATGGTAATGAACCGTTGGGGTCGCGTGGTATACCATTCCAATGACTATCAGAACGACTGGGATGGTGGCAACTTGCCTGATGCTACCTATTTCTATGTCCTGAAATGTAAAGGTCTTAAAGAAGAAATCCAATATCAAGGTTCCGTGATGATTCTTGGTAGTGGAAGATGATATTGATAATAAGCAACTTATAAACTGAATATTATGATTAAGAAAACAATTCGTCTCATCGCTGTTGCTTGTGTTTCCGTGATGCTGATGGCTTGTAATGATACCAACGATGAGCATCTCTCTACCTCTCTGGTCACCAATCCGAAATCGGCACAACAGAGCGACAAGAAAGAGGCTGCCATCGAATTTGAAAAGACAGAATATGAGTTCGGTCGCATCCTCCAAGGGGAAGTAGTGTCCTATACCTTCCATTTTACCAACATTGGCAATGCTCCGCTAATCATAACGGGTGTTGACAAGAGCTGTGGATGCACAGCAAGTGAATATCCTCGCCAGCCTATCGCTCCAGGCGAAAAGGGTGACATCAAAATTACCTACGACAGTAAAGGTCATCATGGCTTTCAGTCCAAGGTGTTGAATGTGTTGGCAAATACAAATCCGTCTACGACGACCCTGCGTATCAAAGCTGAAGTCTATACTCCTGACCAACTTTAAGTAATTGATAATAAATAATTTATAATT
>X415_White_Rhinoceros__coassemble_95_pt1 | contig 27009 bp, 23 predicted proteins | sample X415_White_Rhinoceros__metabat2_low_PE_005 | metagenome-assembled genome bin X415_White_Rhinoceros
GGTGGAATGCTGAGCGGTGATGTTGACATGGTGCTTGATGCGGCCTCTTCACTGGTTGACCTCGACGTAGTATCGGATAACTGTTCTATCAGCGTATTAGAGGCTTCAACTTTTAAAGGTTCTATCATTGCTTCTTCTCAACTTCAGATTAACTTGGACGACGCATCCCGCCTCATTACCTATGGCGGTCAAGCTCCTTCAGCTTCCATCGAACTTGATAATGCTTCTTTCTTGAATATGACCTCCACGGAAGTATCTTCGATGAGTGTTGATTTGAAAAACGTTTCCGAAGCAAATGTGTTTGTAACTACTTCTTTATCAGGTGTTCTTCGCAATGTTTCCCAACTGTTTTATCAAGGAAATCCAAGTCTTGATTTGAATTGTGACCTCACTTCATCGTATAGACCTCTATAATTTGGTCTGATATTTGCTTTTTAATACTTTTTTGTGCCCTTTTTTTGGGTGTTTATCGCATCGCGATATTCAAATTTAAACTAATTTTGTAGCATTAAACAGAAAGTAATGAAACGCGTATTATTTTTATTGGTGACCCTGCTTTTCGTCACATTTTCCTTTGCCCAGACTGACAATATCCCCGTCAGCGCTAAAACTCAAAAGATTTGTTTTCAGCGTGTTATCCAAACTGAAGGTACTAACACAGAAGTATTTAATCGTATCGCAGGTGAATGGCTTCGCTCTGCCTACAAAAATCCTCAAGCCGTAGTGTTTGCCAACGATGGTTCTACGATTAGTGGAAAACATCTTATCCAACTGACTTGTGGCGAAGAAGCGAAGGCTCACTGCCCACGTGTAAACTATAAGTTCACCGTTGAAGTCCGTGAAGGTCGCGTCCGTTATACCATCACCGATTTCACCCTCGATACCAGCAAGACCACTAAGGGTCTTTATCCAATTGAACGCTGGCTCAATACCGAAGACCCTGAATTCGATTCACAGTGGACCGATTATCTCAATCAAATAGCTTCTTGGGCCGAAGACTGGGGTGCTAACCTCGAAGCAAAACTTCAACCCGAAAAGACCGTCGAAGAAGAAGAATGGTAACCCTATGAGCTCCCGCGAACGTATCAAAAAAGGTTTCTCCAAACTCTTGAAAGAAGAGAAACTAAAACTTATTGCCAACTACTTTGAGAACCCAGGCGAAGTCATCGCTCTGCTCAAAAGCTATTGGCACTCCGATACGGGTCAGCAAAAGCTCTTCGACGAATTCAGCGAGAATACCATCACCAACTTCTTCATCCCTTACGGCATCTCTCCCAATGTGGTCATCAACGATAAAAACTATATCGTCCCAATGGTCATCGAAGAGAGTTCCGTTGTGGCCGCTGCCTCTGCTGCAGCTAAGTTCTGGGGTGAACGCGGGGGATTCCATGCCTCCGTCATCGATGTGCGAAAAGTGGGACAAGTGCATTTCTGTTGGAAAGGCAATATCCAACAACTGCAACAACTCTTCCCCGAAATCAAACAACGACTCCTCCAGGATACCGAAAGCATTACCGCCAACATGCAAAAACGTGGCGGTGGCATCCTCGATATTCAACTCATCGACTTCTCTCAACAGATTGATGACTACTATCAGCTGCGTGCTGATTTCAACACCTGCGACTCCATGGGTGCCAACTTCATCAATACCATCCTCGAACAGTTTGGCCATAGTCTCATGAACTTTTTCGCCGAACGTACCGACCTGCCAGAAGAATTGAGAGAGACCGAAATCGTCATGACCATCCTCTCTAACAACACCCCGGAATGTCGCGTCAAAGTCTGGGTGGAATGTCCAACTAGTCAACTCGATGGCATCGATGAACATCTTTCAGGTCACGACTATGCATTGAAATTCAAGAAAGCCGTAGATATCGCTCATATCGATACCTACCGCGCTACCACCCATAACAAAGGCATCTATAATGGCATCGATGCCGTTGTCATTGCTACCGGCAACGACTTCAGAGCCGTTGAAGCGGCAGGACATACCTTTGCTTCACGCAACGGACACTACGAAAGCCTCTCCACCGTTACCATCACCGATGATATCTTCCACTTCGAACTCGAAGTGCCAATGGCACTCGGAACGGTCGGTGGTCTGACCTCCCTGCATCCTCTTGCCAAGAAATCCCTTGAACTGCTTGGAAACCCAACGGCTCCGGAACTCATGACCATCGCTGCTACTATGGGCCTTGCTAACAACTTCTCGGCAGTGAGGTCCCTCACCACCAAAGGCATCCAAGCGGGTCACATGAAGATGCACCTCAACAACATCCTCAACCAGCTTCAAGCTACTGATGATGAAAAAACGAAGGCCCGCGAGTTCTTTAAGGACCAAACCGTTTCCTACGCAGCTGTCGAACATTTCCTCGAACAAATCCGTAAATAATATGCCCACCTTCTCATCCCACGGAAAACTTCTCCTTACCGGCGAATACCTCGTTCTCCGTCGCGCCATAGCCCTCGCTTTGCCAACACGCTTGGGACAAACTCTTCAGGTTCAAGCACTCGAGACAGATAATGACACACTTGCCTGGAATGCTAATCAGCCATCAGGCCCTTGGTTTTCAGCAACCCTGCAACGCCATGACTTCTCTGTTATCCAAACCAATGATGCTGAGAAAGTCCAACGCCTCGTCGATGTTCTCGAAGCCGTACGACAACTTAACCCCTCCCTCTTCTCTCAAAACGACCTTCAGTTTACAACCCAACTCGATTTCAATCCGCAATGGGGACTCGGTTCCAGCTCCACCCTCATCGCTAACCTCGCCCAGTGGGCATCCATCAACCCTTATACCCTCCTTAAGATGACTTTCGGAGGCTCCGGATACGATGTTGCCTGTGCATCCGCCAAAGGCCCCATCCTCTACCAACGCTGCGACGACATTCCCGTTGCGACCCCGGTAGAATTCAATCCGCCTTTCTCCAATCAACTCTTCTTCGTGTATCAAGGCCATAAACAAAACTCAGCCAACGAAGTATCTTCCTTCCAACAGAAAATACAAGGTGTCGACCTCAAAGACGATGTCGAAACCATCTCAGATATCAGCAAAGCTCTTCCAACTCTTACTTCTCTCAATGACTTCTGCTATTTTCTCCGTATTCATGAAGAAATGATGAGCTATCTTCTCGATAGAGACCCCATAGGCTCTCAATTTCCCGACTTCGCCGGAACCCTGAAATCGCTTGGTGCTTGGGGCGGCGACTTTTTCCTCGCAGCCACTCCATGGCCCTACGAGCAAACAAAATCTTATTTTCTCGATAAAGGGTACGATACCCTCCTTCCTTATAGCGAACTCATACTATGATTCAATTGCCTGAAACTTTCCACGGCGGCATCAAATGGCAGTCGCCTTCCAATATAGCTCTCGTAAAATACTGGGGTAAAAAAGGTGTGCAACAGCCTCAAAACCCCTCCATCAGCATGACTCTCTCTACATGCCGTACCGAAACGTCTGTCTTTTATGAGAAGTCAGACCGACTTGGAGTTCGATTTCATCTCGATGGTAAATCCAATAACGAGTTCAAAGAAAAGATTGAGAAGTTTATCGTGTCGAATCCTGATGCCTTTCCGCATTTCGACCAATTAGACATCCATATAGAAAGCCATAATACCTTCCCACACTCTGCTGGAATCGCCTCTTCAGCCTCTTCCATGAGTGCCCTCACACTCTGCCTTCTCGATATTGAACGTATGGCTAACGGCGCCGCTAAAGTTGATATGCAACATGCTTCTAGCCTTGCCCGTCTTGCCTCTGGCAGCGCTTGTAGATCCCTCTATCCCGCCTTCTCTCTTTGGGGCCAGACTGAATACCATAACCCAAGCTCCGATGACTATGCTGTGTCACTCGAGGATGAAATCAATCCTGCCTTCAAGTCTTTCCACGATAGCATCCTCATCGTCAGCGATGAAAAGAAATCAGTGTCCTCCTCTGAAGGCCATGCCCTTATGAAAGACCATCCTTATGCCGAGACTCGCTATAATACTGCACGACAAAATACAGCCAATCTCCTGCAAGCCCTCCGTGATGGTGACCTCCAAACCTTCGTCAAAATCACCGAGTCAGAGGCTATGCAGCTCCATGCCCTCATGATGTGTTCCAACCCGTCTTTCGTCCTCCTGAAACCCAATACCCTTAAAATCATCAACGCCATCCGTGAGTTCCGCGCCGAGACCGACATCCCCGTATGCTTTACCCTCGATGCTGGGCCTAATGTCCATGTCCTCTATCCCGACCAGGATTCTGAAATCGTGGAACGTTTTATCATGGATGAACTAGAACGCTACTGCCTCAATGGCAACTGGATTTCCGACCACGTAGGCTCCGGTCCCTCTAAACTTATCTGATATGACAGACCGCTGTTTCTATAGTAAAATTATCCTTTTCGGTGAGTACTCCATGATTTTCGACTCCACCGCCTTGATGATACCCTATCGTCGCTATAAGGCACAGTGGAAGTTCAATCAATCTAGTACAGATAGCTCTGCTATCAGCTCCAATAGAAACATTAAGAAATACTACCAATACCTCCTTCACGAAAAAGACTTGGCACAGCATCTCGATATGCAGTGCTTCTACGAGGACTTACAAACAGGCCTCTACCTCGATTCCGATGTGCCCTCGGGCTATGGTCTCGGTAGCTCTGGAACCCTCGTAGCAGCTGTCTACCATCGCTATGCCCTGCATCCTATGGAGGACCCTATGCGACTCAAGACCTTCTTCGGTCGTATGGAAAGCTATTTTCATGGAAGTAGTTCGGGTATCGACCCCCTCGAATGCTATCTCAACAAACCCTTCAAAATCACTAAAACCGGCGTTCAAATACTAGATAACGATTTCATCTCCCCCGATATCCATGTCTTTCTCCTCGATACCGGTATCAAAAGCAACACGAAACCCCTAGTCCAATATTTCAAGGACCAACGCGACGATGAGACCTATCTCTCCATGTTCCAAGCTAACTATGTCCCCTGCGTCAACGCATGCATCAATAGCTTAATCCAACACGACGACGATGCTTTCTTCTACCATCTTCGTAAACTGAGCGATGCCCAACTTAAATACCTTCGCCCCATGGTGACGGAGAATATGGTTGACCTCTTTCTCGAAGAACACGACTTCCATCTCGGTTATAAGATTCTTGGTAGCGGTGGCGGTGGCTTTGTCCTAGGCTTTACCGATAACCTTCCTGCAGCAGAAGAAATAGACCCTGTTGTCGAAATAAAACTCTAATCATGACATCTATCCGTAACATCGAACAAAACACAGAACGAATCCTCCTCAAGGTCATCGACTTCTTCTATCCACCCTTCAAGAAGTTCATCCCTCAGGACCTCTTCCGCTATGCTGCCTGCGGAGGACTCAACTTCTGTCTCGATGTTGCTCTCTATTATATCCTCTATCACTTCGTCTTCAAAGGCTTTGTCGTTGACTTAGGCTTTGTCGCTTTTACCCCTCATATCGCCGCTTTCCTCGTAAAATTTCCCATCACCTTTCTCACTGGATTCTGGATGGCACGACATATCAGCTTCTCAGGTTCCCCCCTCAGAGGCCGCACCCAGATTATTCGATACCTCATGGTCACCGTCGTCAATTTCTTCCTCAATTATATCTTACTGAAGTTCTTCGTCGACTTCCTGCATTGGTGGCCAACCGTCGGTTATATCGCTATGTATGCCATCTGCATAGCCTTCAGTTATCTCACCAATAAATACTACTCCTTCCGTAAATCTTCCAAAAATCTTGAAAGCAATGAATGAAATTCAATATATCTATAATAAAATATTAGACGAGTCAACTCTTCAGTCAAGATTAGAAGAATGGAGAAAGATGGGCTGCAAGGTGGTTTTCACCAATGGTTGTTTCGACATCCTTCATCGGGGACATGTGGAGTATCTTGCACAAGCTGCTGAGAAGGGCGATGTGTTGATGATAGGTCTCAACACCGATGCTTCTGTACGTCGCTTGAAAGGGGAGACCCGCCCTATCAACGATGAGCAGTCGAGAGCTCTGCTTCTTGCTGCCTTGGAGTTCGTGGATGCGGTAGTCCTTTTCGATGAAGATACACCATACTCATTGATTGAAAAAGTTCGTCCCGATGTTTTGGTCAAGGGCGCTGATTATAAGCCTGAGGATATTGTAGGCTATGATGTCGTCACCTCATATGGCGGTACGGTTGAGACTGTTCCGCTGGTTGAAGGCTTTTCAACTACCAAGATAGTGGAGAAAATGAGCCGTTGATTTATCCAATCTGGCTCCAGTCGAAAGTCTGAGAATACAATTCCTTATAATGTTCATGGATGACTCGGTGTTCGGGCATCAAGAGTTTTGGGTCGTTGGCTAATAACTGCTTCACGGTCTCTCGAACGATAGGTATCAACGCACCATCCTTTTGAACGTCTCCGATGAGCATTTCAATCTGTCCCGATTGTTTGGTACCTCCCGTCTCTCCTGGTCCCCTCAACTCAAGGTCGGCCTCAGCAATGACAAATCCATCGTTGGTGGCACACATCGTCTGCATGCGTTTCTTACCATCGGGATTCAATTTATGGTCAGTAATCAGAATGCAATAGGATTGGTCAGCACCTCTTCCTACACGTCCCCTCAACTGATGGAGTTGTGACAAGCCAAAACGATTGGCATTCTCGATTATCATCACACTGGCATTTGGAATGTTCACGCCAACCTCAATCACTGTAGTGGCGACCATGATTTGCGTGTTTCTCGTGATAAAACGATGCATCTCAAAGTCCTTGTCCTCAGGGCTTAGCCTTCCATGACATACTGAAATCTTGTATTCCGGCTCTGGGAAATCACGCAATAAAGCTTCATAGCCTTCTTGCAATGCAATTAAATCACTTTTTTCCGACTCTTTGATGAGAGGATATACCACATAGATTTGATGTCCCTTTGCAATCTGTTGCTTCATGAACATCATGATACGATATCGGTCATCGTCATAAAGATGATAGGTCTCAACGGGTTTTCTACCTGGTGGCAACTCATCAATTTTCGAGACGTCCAAGTCGCCATATTGTGTCATCGCCAAAGTCCTTGGAATAGGCGTAGCCGTCATCACCAACATATGTGGGGGTGTGTCGGTTTTGTCCCAAAATTTCGACCGCTGTTCCACTCCAAAACGGTGCTGCTCGTCGATGATGGCCAGACCGAGATTCTTAAAGATTACCTTTTCTTGTATCAAGGCATGGGTGCCTACCACAATCTGTAAGGTACCGTCTTCTAAATCACTATATATCTGTCGTCTTTCTTTCGTTTTTGTAGAACCTGTCAGAAGGGCGAATTTTACGGGCATATCTTTGAGCAAGTCCTTCAGCGTGGCATAATGCTGGGTGGCGAGAATCTCAGTAGGTGCCATCAAGCAGGTTTGAAATCCATTGTCAAGAGCCAGAAGCATAATCATAAGGGCCACGACGGTCTTGCCACTGCCTACGTCGCCTTGAAGCAGACGGTTCATCTGGTGTCCGCTACCGAGGTCGGCTCGAATTTCACGGATGACACGTTTCTGTGCATTGGTGAGAGGGAAGGGGAGATAATCTTTATAAAAAGTGTTGAAATAGTCTCCAACCTTACTGAAGATATGTCCCTTCAAGAGCATCTCTCTTTGTAGCCTGCTCCGCAGCACTTTCAGCTGGAAATAGAAATGCTCTTCGTATTTCAAACGATGGCTGGCTTGTTGTATTTCGTTGTTATCGGCTGGAAGATGAATTCTCCAATAGGCGAGACGGCGTGAGATGAGTTGTTCGTGTTGCAGAATATATTGTGGCAAGGTCTCAGGAATTAAGTCTACCACTTGCTGCAGAATCGTTTTTTGCAACTTGGCTATCTGACGGGTTCCCAAACCGTTGTCTTTCATCTTCTCGGTCGTGTTATACACCCCTTGCAGTCCTTCTCCGATAAGTGTATCGTTGGGATTGAATTCTTCGATTTCAGGGTGGACGAAGTTGTAGTTATGATTGAATTCACTGGCCTTGCCGAAGAGGACATACTTCACACCAGGTTTGAAACGGTTTTTAATCCATTTCAGACCTCTGAAAAAGACCAGTTCAATACTACCTGTATCGTCGGAAAATCGTGCTGTGGCCCGTGTGGCCCGTGGTGCTCCAATCAGCTGTACGTTGGAAATGGTTCCGATGAGCTGATAATAAACCATGTCGTCGTTGACCTCACATACCTTGTGTACCTTACTCTTGTCGACATAACGAAAAGGAAACACATTGAGCAAATCCTGATAGGTGAACACCTTCAGTTCTTTACCCAACAGTTCGGCTTTCTTGGGACCGACACCTTTGAGGTAACATAGGTTTGTATGGAGGAGGTTGACTTCCATTAAGAGGCTGCTGCTCGGCTTTTGTTGACTAATATGACTCCGGTGAAGACGAGAATGGCTGCAACGACCTTTTGCCAACTCAGTCTATCCATTCCAAGATAGATGCTCATCACAGTGGCAATCAGAGGCTGCAGATATGCATAGAGACTCACTACGGTAGGGCGGATGCGTTTCTGGCCAATAGGAACTAAGAAATAAGCGATGAAGGTGGCACAGAGAATCAGGAATCCGAGTTCCAGGATATAGGTGGTGTTCATCTGTTCAAATGGCAGATGGGTCATCTCTTTGATGTTAAGAGGTACCGACACCAGCATGGAGAACAGAAACATCCATTTCATGAAAGTTACCACGTTGTATTTTGCAATCAATGGGCGGAAGATGCCAAGATAGGAGGCAAAACATAAACAGTTGCACAGCATCAGCACTAAGCCAAGGGGCTTGGTTTCGGTAACACCATTTCCTGTGACACTAACGGTGTTGAGAATCAAAAATACGACTCCAATAAAACTCAACGCCACGCCACCTGCTTTTTTGAGTGTTATAGGCTCTTTTAGGGCTATTGCGGCCACGAACATGGTGAAGATAGGTGTTGTAGCGGTAATGATGGAAGTGTCGAGAGGGGTCGTTATTTTGATGGCTTCAAGGAAAGTCATCTGTGTGAAGAAAAGACCTAACATGGATGCGATGAAAATCTTTCCAAGGTCTTTGACATCCACTTTCTCTTTGGGCATGAATAGGGATATCAGCCAGAAGAGGGCGGTGGCGCCTATGGAGCGACAGCAAAACAATCCCAGAGGGGAGATGAGATGCATATTCGATAGATCCTTACATACGATGATGTTAAAGCCAAAAATGGCATAGGCGAAGAATACGGCGAGATGACCAATGAGTTTTGAGTATGCTTTCATGCTGTTGATAACGATTGTATCGTGCTGCAAAGATACAAAATAAAAAGAGGGTGACTAAAAAATTAGTCACCCTCCTGTAAAGTGTTTTTAACGACTTCTCTCGTTAAGATTCTAACTTAGAACTTCTAACTCAGAACTCCTAACTTAGAACTTCTAACTCAGAACTTCTAACTCAGAACTTCTAACTCAGAACTCCTAACTTATTAATACTCCCACAGACTTTGTTCGAAGTCGAACATCTCGTTCTTGATGCGTTCTGATTCATAAAGAGCGTCGATGTTCATAGCATAGGAGTTGATGTATCTGTCGTAAGTGTTCTCTTCTTTTACGATATAGCTGTCGAAGACGCGCTTTGAGAGGATTTCTTCGTAGGTACGACGTTCAGCGCTGTTCTTGCGGTTGGCAACGAAAGCCTCAGAAAGAACCTTGCGGGTGTTGTCATCGTAAGGAATCCAGCAAACCTGTGACAGACCATCTTCATCGACGATGATAGGACCAAGGGCAATGATACGGACATGGAACTGTGACAAGTGCTTGTCGAAGTACCAGTCTTCTTTCACTCTCAGACGGGTCACGTTAATCATACGGTCTTTGAACACAATCTCATTGGCGACTTCTTCACCGTCTTTCATGATGACCGGTGGGTCACCGATTTTGGTGTTTTCCTGCTCGAAGTCATCTCTCGTCAGAGGGGTAACCATATCGTCGATATTGTTTTCCACACGATAAGCTGTGATATCACCGCTTAGGATACCATCATACAATACAGTGATGAGGTTTCTCCAATCTTCGGTTGGATTAACAGGATAGTAGAACACTTGGTTAATCTTCTGACGGAAGTCAATTTCACGGATGATGGTCTTCTTCCACATCACATATTCCTCACGGATTTCTGGAAGTGGAGACAGTCTCTTTTCCACCATCATCTCTTGTCTGCTGGAGAGGATGCTGTTTCTTGGAGGCTTGGCCTCTGTAGTCTGGGCACTAGCACTCAGCACCATGCCGAAGAGCATCGCGGCTGCCATTGTTGAAACAAGTGTCTTTTTCATCTTATTATGGTATTTATCGTTTATATCTTACTTGATTTCTACACCGATTTGGCTATCAAGAACTTTTTCCTTGTTGTCGTTACCCTTAACGCGGATAGCTCTGAACATGAATAAGTCACCAGGATTAGCGGAGTTGAAGACAGTCTTCAGATTGTCGTTGAACTTGGAACCTGTAACCTTTTCTTCCTTCACGGTACCTGCCTTGGTCTTATATACAACGGTATAACCGACCACATCGTATTTAACGCCTTCGAAATCGAAGTCCTTCATCTCAGCTCTCACGCAGTTAGCTGCGAGGAGGGCGCTCTTGGTGACCTTACCTTCAACGACGTTATCAATCTTAGCCATAGGTTTAGGAAGTTCCTTGATACGGAGGGTGAAGCTGCCGAGGCTAGCTCCTTCTGCACTGGCACTTACCTTCACTTCACCTGATGAAGCCGTAGGTCTCAGGTTATAGAGACCATCACCGATTCTGGTCAGGGTAGCATTGGTAGCGGTAACATTAAGCTTGCTGTTGCTGAAACCTGCTGCACCAACACTGATTGGGTTGTCGATACCTGCGTAAACCACATTCATCTTGGTAGGAGAAATGGTTACTGAAGGTGGTGCAACGGTATAGCTGCCAGCGAAAGGATAGTTTTCAATGGCATTGGTGGAAGGATTACGCATCTCGATGGTTCCTTCATAGTGGTGTTCACCAACACCGCTTTGGAAGTTGAGGTTGATTAAACCAGTAGCATCGCTAGTGTAATCTTTCATGGCACCGCCATCAAGGCTGACTCTTGCAGTGGTCTGTGAGTTCTTCCATGCAGTAACCATAGCCTGAGCATTGTAAGTCTGTCCAGAGATGAGGTAGGAACTTTCAGCGAAGACCTTTGCACCCACATTATCGAAGGTGTAGTCGCTTCCGTGAATATCGTGAGCCAACTGGGTCACAGCATTCAATTCTGCAGTCTCAATCTCTGAGATAATCTTGTTGAGCAAGGTGACATCAGCAATCAAAACAGTGTGGTGGAAGTTGCGATATTCCCAGCCTTTCGAAAGGGCGTCTTCTGCTTCAGGTGCATAGTCGATACGTGCTCCGTAGTATTCTTCATTAGGAAGAAGCTTCTTGAGATTGTTCTCGCTAACTCCAGCCTGTTCCATGACGAAGTCTTTCGTGCCATAGATACTATCAGTAACGAGACCTAATTCGTGGATATGATCCATACCCATGACTTTTACAATCTCATAACGATATTGACGGATTTTTTCAGAGAGTTCGAAAGCTCTGCCGTTTCCTTCAGGATTACCCATCATGTATTCGGTAGGCTTGTTGTAGTTATCTCTTGATTTAATCTTTGAGGTATTGATGTTGTAAATGAGACGTCCATTATAGGTGATAGTGTCTCTTGTCTTCAACAGACCATTTTCAATTGCCGATGCATAGTCCTTCTCTTCAATCTGCTTGACGAGGTCCCATTTCATGGCTTCAATGTAGTTGATGATTTCAGTGGTCTTGCCTCTGAGGTCCTGAGCTTGTTCCCAATATGGACCGACCTTTTCTTTATCGATGCCGTACTGTTCTTCAAAGGCATCGTATTTTTGCTTAATCTGAGTGGTCAGGGTGATGTTGGTCTGCTGTACGCCCGTGTTCACAGTATCAAAGGCATCGAGGATGTCCTTGGAAACGTTCATGGCGAGCAAGGCAGTATAGACCAGGTACATCATACCGATCATCTTCTGTCTTGGGGTTTCTTTTGCGCCTGACATAATCTGTAACTCCTTTATTTAGTTCGTGAATGAGTAGATTATGCCTTGATATTCATTGCTGACAGCATGCCACCGTAAACGTTGTTGAGAGCGGTCAAACGGTTGGAGAGCTGAGTCAGTTGCTTGTTGAGTTCGTTGGCGTTGTTGGCTGAAGCGTTGAGGTTGTCCATGTAGTGGTTCATCGTAGCGGTCAACTTCTTGGTAGCGTCTGAAGTCTGTTCAGCGCTCTGGAGCTGGAGCTCATAGATGGAGTTGAGTGACTGCATGCTGGTAGCAACCTTCTTGATGGTGTTTGCATCAAGAGCGCTGAAGTCGAGCTTACCTAAACTGTTGGTGAGCTGCTCGTTGGTCTTGGTGTAGTTGCTTGCGAAGTCGTTGATGGTCTTCGTAGCCTGTTCCATAGCCTTAGCATAACCATTGGTGGCTGCCATTGCATTGGAAACATCAGCGATATGTGTTGCATTCTCAGAGAGCTTCTCGAGGCCCTTGCCAATCTTGCTTAAAGTATCTGGGTTGACATTCATCTTGTCGAACATCTTGCTGACCATTGCGTCATCAAGGTTTCCGGCAGCACCGCCTGCATTGGTGGTACCAAACTTGGTCTTCGTTTCACCGTCCCAATCTTCTTCTAATTCAACAAAGACATTGTCCCATTGATATTCAAGATGCTGTGGCTCAAAAGCTGACAGGAAGAAAATCAAAGCTTCAACACCTAAACCAACACCAAGCATAAGGTCAGCACCAGGGATGTGAGTTAACTTAAAGTAAGCACCAATCATAACGATGGATGCACCAAAACCGTAAACATAACCCATGAAGGTCTTGTAACCTTTTGACTGTGTGAGTGCCTGGAATTTCTTAAATCCTGTGAGGTTTTCTTGTTTCTTTGCCATGACAAAAAATGTTTTCTGTGTTATCTTAGTATTATTATTTAATTTTCAATTTAATTATTTGTAAACTCTTGAAAGTCTTGGATTATCGCCCTTGTTACGACCCATGTAAGGCTGGATGGTACGGAATCCGATATAACTTCTGGCAGTGTCCTGATATTCGTAGTCACGAGTGGTCACCTGAATGTAGTAGGAAATGTCCTTCCAAGAACCACCACGGACAACTTTACGCTTCATGACAGGTGGATCGTCGTCCTTAGCATTGAAGCTATAGTCAGGATTCATATCCCATGTGAAGTTGTAGGAAGTAGCGTCAAATGCACTGTTGGTCCATTCTGCAACGTTACCGGCCATGTCATACAAACCATAGTTGTTAGGAGGATAACAACCAACGATAAGGGTTCTGAGACCACCATCAGCCAGATAGTTACCTCTTAAAGGCTTGAAGTTTGCTAAGAAGCAACCCTTCACGTTTCTGGTGTTAGGACCGCCCCATGGATATGGGTTCAAACGGTTACCACCACGTGCTGCCCATTCCCATTCAGTCTCGGTAGGAAGACGGAATTCAGATACTAATGCGTCTTTCTTAGATGCCAAGAAAGCGTTCTTCAACTGAGTACGCCAGGTGCAGAATGCACGTGCCTGCTGCCAGGTGACTCCCACTACTGGATAGTTGTCGTATGCCTGATGCCAGAAATACTTCTCTGTCATAGGGTCATTGAATGAATAGGAATAGTCGTGAATCCAGCATAAGGTGTCAGGATAAACGTTGACAGCTTCCTGACGGACATAAACAGAACGGTCAGTATAACCCTGCTTACGGTTTGCCCATGCTCCCTTACGGTCTGGGTTGATACCATTATCTGCATCACCAATGGAGAAATCGTTTGGAGTCAAATCCTCACCCTCAAACTCCTTCATTGCTGCTGCATGCAAGTCAATCCAATAGTAGGAATAATATAACTTTCTGGTATCAATTTCCTTGGCACGGAAATATCTTTCATGTTCTGGGAGGAACATAGGCTCTAAGGCTTCTCTAACATCCTGGTCCTTGCTGTTCCAATCAATCTTTTCCTTCCAGTTCAGCATCGGTGGATCATAAACCTCACCGTTCTGACTTTCCGTGATGGCATAAACCTCAGGATTGGTTTCGGATAAGATTCTTCTTGCGATAGAGTCTCTCACCCAGTACACAAATTGTCTGTATTCATTGTTGGTGATTTCCGTTTCATCCATAAAAAATGCTCCAACGGAAACCGTCTTTGGCTCATACAGCATAGAAGAGTTGATGTCTTCACCACCAACACCCATGGTGTAACTACCCATAGGAATAAAAACCATTCCATATGGATCAGGCTGGCTGAATGAGGCACTCGACTTGCGGACTCCAACCAACTCTCCTTGGTTGCCAGTACCGCATGCAGTCAGTAGTAAAACTACGGAAAATACAAACAGTAATCTTTTCATCTTCTTGAAAATCTGATATTTATTATTCTATTTTATCCTAAACAAATGCTTTATTGGACAATAACTGTCTCGAAATAACCGCCAAAATTAGAAAATATTGTTTTTCGACCCGTAAAAAATCGCATAAACTTACAAATATCTTACACTTCTATAATCTCTCGGAGTCTTGTCAGTGTCTAATTTAAAGCAATAACTTAAGGCAATTTCATGCGAACCAGGTATGTTATAACCCATCGTGTTGATGTCATAAGCATACCCGAACACAAAGTCCTTTATCACCAAACCAATCGTGATGCCTACCGATTCCTGTGGTCTGTAATTGACCCCTAACGAAAACACGTCGTTGTACATCACCTTGGCTCCCGCATTGAGCTGCGTGGAAGCAATGTCACTCATGACCCCGATGGAAGGTATGAATTTATAGGCTGGCAACGATTCTAACTGGAACTGATAACCTGCTACCAAATAAAAAGTACGGTCCGTGGTGAAACTTGCACTCGTCTCACTCTCTCCTAAGGCCTTACCTGTCGTTTCCAGCAAATTCGTGGCAGAAAAACCAATGTAATAGGAATCAGGTGCTTGCAAAAAGACTCCTAGGTTGAAATCGAACAGCATAGAACTCTCTTCCGAAAGTCCCTGTAACACTGGGTCACTCCCGTTAATAGGATTCAACTTTCCAAAGTCAACCGTACGGTTCAACAACGAAGCAGTAGCTCCAATACCTAAGGTTGAACCTCCTAAATCAAGATGATAGGAATAGCCTAAACCAAGATTCGTGTTGTTCTCAAATCCTAACTGGTCGTTTACAATAGAGAAACTCAAGCCTCCTCCTAATGCCTTAATGGGCATATCGCCCGTCAACAAAAGCGTAGTAGGAGCAACCTCGTTGCCGTCCATATCCGTGAATCCTGCCCACTGTTGACGGTAGATTCCCAAAATATTAACTCCCTCGCTCAACCCAGCAAATCCTGGATTGATGTATGCATAGGAATTGTTATAGTTCGTGAATATCGGCGCCTGCTGGGCTTTAACCGCCGTCAGCGACGATAACACGAAGACTAAAATAAGAACGATATAGTGTCTTTTTGGCATATTATGCGTAGTATATAAATGAAGCGGCTAAATTACAACAATTATCGTTTCGTCAGTCAATTATCATTTGAAAAGTTTGATGACATCGTTACCATTGGCAAAGAGAACCAATGCTAATACAAGGAATAACCCTATCATCTCCGCAACTTCCATGAACTTGTCACTCGGTTTTCTTCTCGTAATGATTTCGTATAACAAAAACAGAATATGTCCTCCATCCAAAGCTGGAATAGGCAGAATGTTCATCACGGCCAAAGCAATCGACAAAAAGGCTGTAAGTCTCCAAAACATATCCCATTGCCATGTGTCAGGGAAAATCTTTCCTATGGAAATAAATCCTCCAACACTTTCGTAAGCCTTGGTCTTAGGTGAGAAAATGAGTTTCAACTGTTTCCAGTAATCGGCAATCTCCGTGAAAGTCTTTGAAAATCCTACAGGAATGGCCTGGAAGAAAGAATACTCCTTGGTGTCAAGTTCGAAAAAGTCACTCAGCGGTGCCATATATACGCCAATGACTCCTTCCTCTGGCAAATGCATGGCAAGTGCTAGGGTGTCAAAATCACGCAACACCTTCACCTCAATGTCCTGGTCCTTGAAAGTCTTGATTTCACGGATGAAAGTCTGATAATATGGAGTGGCAATGTCGTTGATACCTACAATGATATCACCTACTTCCATACCAGCTTTCTTAGCAACACTGCCCTCACTGAAATCATATACAAAGAATGGTGTACGATAACTGATGAAACTGGCATCTTGTGCCTGCAACAACTTTGCGGTGGCGTCTTCGGGTAACTCGATGACAATCGTATCGCCCTCACGCTCTACCTCAACCGTCTGAGCATCCCCTAAAATCATCTCCATCGTGATACGTTGGAAATCCTCAACATATTTTCCATTGATACTCAGAATCTTATCACCATCTCTAAAACCAAACTCTTGAGCTAAACTATCGGCACAAATGCCATATTTGTTGACTTCCGAAGTGGGCAGATACTGCTCTCCATATTTCGAAAGCAATCCGATATAAACCACGATGGCTAAGACAACATTCATGAACACACCGGCAAACATGATGATGAATCGCTGCCAAGCGGGCTTGGAACGAAATTCCCATGCCTGTGCAGGCTGCTTCATCTGCTCCTTGTCCATCGACTCGTCAATCATTCCGGCAATCTTATTGTATCCTCCCAACGGGAACCATCCAATACCATATTCCGTACTGTCGCTCAAACGCCAGTCGTCTTCAGGAAGCGTACTCAAATCAATAGGCTTGTATTCAACCTGCTTCTTGCCCTTCTCGTCGCGCGTCTCTATGGTCTCGTATTTCTCAGGGACATTCTTGGCAAAGAAACGGAAACGCATCTTGCCGTTCACTCTCTTCATGCGGACTAATGAAAATCCCCAATCGAAAAACAAATAGAATTTCTCCACCCTGACCTTAAAGGCCTTTGCTGCTGCAAAGTGACCAAATTCGTGGATGATAATGAGAATGGAAAGGGCTAAAAAGAATTGTAATACCTTAATTAATATAGTCATAGTGATTTGATTTCGTTATTTTTCAAAGTCGATATACTCTTCAGGATTGATAGGCATACCATTATGCCATAACTCAAAATGTAGATGAGGACCCGTGCTGATATCTCCGGATTCTCCTAAAACAGCAATGGCTTCACCAGCCTTTACATGGTCGCCTTCCTTCTTTAAAAGTGTAGCGTTATGTTTGTATGCGGAGAAATAATTGTTATCATGCTGTATTCCAATGGTATAACCAAAATCAATGGTCCATGAGGCATAGATAACCGTGCCATCAAGAGTGGCTTTGATGATTTCGTTTTCTGCCGCTGCTATATCGGTTCCGTAATGTCCATGGTCAGCATCATACACCGATGTCACCATACCGGAAAGAGGAGTGAAAAAACTTACCGCACTGCTGTTATGATGCTTCACCAAGTTACTTTCACCGACAAGGTTATAGAGATTTGCTTTCTCAAACTCTGCACGTAAGACACTGTCTTGTACCGATTTACGAATCTCTATGGTATCGATGTCAAACCCTGGCAAAGGAGAGTAGATATCCATAGGATTGAGACTGTCTTCATCCACCTCATAACCTTCAATGATATGCTTTAAATTGTTGAAATAGATGTCCTTTCTATGCAGTTCTTCGCGGATAGAATCGGCTTTCTGGTTCAAGGCATACACCTCGCGGTCGAGTTCGGTGTTGGTATAACCTGGAATATACTCACGAAGGGGAGTGAAGGCAATGATTACCGTCGTCAATGCGATGAGAATCACCACACCAGCTATGGTCAGAAGAATCAGTCGTTGCAGGTTGACGCGAAAATCCACGATGGGTTCCATGGTGTCGTCGTGCGACATCATGAAATGATAGCGTTTGTTCAGCTTCTTCAGCGAGAACCGCTTCCACCCACTTTTTTTCTCGTTGTTAGGATTGCTAGTCTCTGCCATCTACGGTTGATAATTCAGTGTATGTTTAAACGTGCAAAGGTACAAAATATTTCAAAAAAAACAGGAGGACAATGAGAATCGTCCTCCTGTTGTTATATATAAGGTGTCTATAGGCTTACATCATGCCGTCCATTCCGCCGCCCATTGGCATGGCTGGAGCTGGATGTTCTTCTTTATGATTTGAGATGACGCACTCGGTTGTCAGCAACATTCCAGCGATGGATGCTGCGTTTTCCAAAGCAACTCTCGAAACCTTTACAGGGTCGATGACACCCGTGGTGAGCAGGTGCTCATACACTTCAGTGCGAGCGTTGAAGCCAAAGTCACCCTTGCCTTCTTTCACCTTGTTGACGACAACGGAGCCTTCCAAACCGGCATTCGTGACAATCTGACGCAGAGGTTCTTCCAAAGCGCGCTTGATGATGGCAATACCTGTGGTTTCGTTTTCGTTTTCACCCTTCATCTTTTCGATGGACTTGATGGCACGGATGAAACCAACACCACCACCAGGAATGATACCTTCTTCAATAGCTGCACGCGTTGCGTTCAAAGCGTCTTCAACACGGTCTTTCTTTTCCTTCATCTCGACTTCAGAAGCTGCTCCTACGTAGATGACTGCAACGCCACCAGCAATCTTTGCTAAACGCTCCTGCAACTTCTCACGGTCGTAGTCAGAAGTGGTGGTAGCAATCTGTGCCTTAATCTGGGCTGCGCGAGCTGCAATGGCTTCCTTATCACCCTGACCGTTGACAATCGTGGTGTTATCCTTCGTGATGCTGACCTTGTCGGCAGTACCTAACATCTCTAAGCAAGCATCTTCTAACTTGTAACCCTTCTCTTCACTGATGACAGTGCCACCTGTCAAAATGGCGATGTCTTCCAACATCTCTTTACGACGGTCACCAAATCCAGGAGCCTTAACAGCTGCAACCTTCAGTGAACCACGCAGTCTGTTGACAACTAAGGTAGCTAAAGCTTCACCATCAATGTCTTCAGCAATGATTACTAAAGCGTGACCCGTACGCATCACCTTTTCCAATACAGGAAGAAGGTCCTTCATAACGGAAATCTTCTTGTCGTAAATCAAGATATATGGGCTTTCGTAGACGGCTTCCATCTTCTCAGTGTCTGTGACGAAGTATGGGGAAATATAGCCACGGTCGAACTGCATGCCTTCCACCACGTCTACGTAGGTGTTGATGCCCTTGGCGTCTTCAACAGTGATGACACCTTCTTGCTTAACCTTGCTCATGGCTTCAGCAATCAGTCCACCAATGTTGCTGTCGTTGTTGGCTGAAATGGTAGCAACCTGTTTGATTTTTTCGTTATCACCATCCACTTGGACAGCCATGCCCTTCAGGGTGTCAACAACAGTCTTCACTGCCTTGTCAATACCACGCTTCAAATCCAGAGGGTTAGCACCTGCGGTCACGTTCTTCAGACCCGTTGCTACGATGGCTTGTGCCAACACAGTAGCCGTAGTGGTACCATCACCAGCCAAATCATTGGTCTTGGAAGCAACTTCCTTGACTAACTGAGCTCCCATGTTCTCAACTGCATCATCTAATTCAATCTCTTTGGCAACCGTGACACCGTCTTTGGTAATCTGAGGTGCACCATAGGACTTTTCGATGACTACGTTACGACCCTTAGGTCCCAAAGTCACCTTAACAGCGTTTGACAATGCATCGACGCCTCTCTTTAAGCCGTCACGTGATTCAATGTTGAATAAAATATCTTTTGACATGTTACTTTCTATTTAAATGGTTTGTTGGTTTATTGTTAAATGATGGCAATCACGTCGCTTTCACGCATGATCATATAATCTTTGCCGTCTAAATGGAATTCCGTTCCGGCATATTTTCCATAGATGACCTTGTCACCGACCTTCAATGTCATAGCATTGTCCTTCGTGCCAGGACCAACGGCAACAACGATGCCTTGCTGTGGCTTTTCTTTTGCAGTGTCAGGTATGATGATGCCGCTTGCGGTCTTCTGTTCTGCTGCTGCTGGCTCAATCACCACGCGGTCAGCCAATGGCTTAATGTTTACTTTTTCCATGTGTTTATCGTTTAATGTTTAATGATTAATTCTTCAAGATACGCCCTTCAATTATTGGGACGCTCGCCCCTTGTCAGATTTCGTGCCAAACCCCTAAAAACGAAAAAATGTCAGAACGTGTGACATTCTGACATTTTTTATAGTTGTCGAAGTATGTTACTTACTCGGCAGGAGTCTCTGCAGGTGCTTCAGCTGGAACAGCGTCAGTAGCTGGTGCTGTGACGATGTTTTCAATCTGTTCGCGCATCTGTGAGTCTTGGACATTGCCTGATCTGACGTTCTTCGGAATGGACATGCTTGAAATAAGACATAAAACCACCAGGATGATGGCCATAGTCCATGTGGCTTTTTCCAGGAAATCGGTCGTCTGACGGACACCCATCATCTGGTTAGCACCACCGAAATTAGAGATCAAACCGCCGCCTTTTGAGTTCTGAACCAAAACGACTAATCCAAGTAAAACACTGACAACCAGGATTAAAACTACTATTACTGTGTACATGTCTTTTATTTGTTTGTTTGACTTATTTGACTTGCTTTTATCTCTTCAATTTGGGCTGCAAAGTAACTACTTTTTTTCGGATATTTCAAACATAATTTTTCATATATTGAAATTGCCTTCTCAAAATACCCCTGTTTTAAGTAAATTTCTGCTAATGTTTCACTAACAATATTGCCCTGATCTACAATACTATTCTGCGCTACAGAGATAGGATTATAGAACTCTGCTTTAGGTCTTGTTATGCTTGGGTTTTCTGATATAAACTTATCAATCAGCTCTTTACGACTCATCTTCTCGGCTGGCTTCTCTATTCCATGCTCCTTGTCCAACCGCTCTCTCTCCATCGCCTTCAACCGTGAAGCAATGATGTCTTTCAACTCATCCAAAGATTTTTTCTTTTCATCCAATAATGCCAATTCGGCAGATAATTCTTCGGGACTTCCACTTAAATCAATCTCGGGAATGATAAACATCTTCTCCGGAATGACCGCCCCATCCGACTTCATGCCTGTCGCATCACTCGATTCTATCATCGTAAAGAAGGAATCTTTTACCGTACATTCATCCGGCAAATCATCAGTCCCATCTTCTTTCTCCCTCCTCCTTCTTGCCATCATGGCAAACATCCGTAAACGATTACGACTGGCTATCAAACACGCGGCTTTCTTCATCTGCTCCTCGCAACGCTCGTCTCCTGTGTTCTGATAACCTATGGCTAACAAGCTTTGAACCAGACTGAAATATGGATATTGCTCCACAAGATTTTCCACCTCGTGAATCACCTCTCCTCTTAGCATCTCAGGCTGCTCAATATATGCCGTTAACTCTTCTTTCTTCATCGCTATTTACCAGTTTACAAGGGCTTTGTTGAAAATGTCCTCCACTAAAGCCTCTATGATTGTGGGAGTAAGTGACTCTTGAACCGAATTCAAATCCTGATCACTTGGATAATCTTCGTAATGGGAAAACCTAGTCTCAAAACTCTTCGAATCATCGTATACATTAATAAACCTGACGTTTACCGTTATCGTCAAACGGTTCAAAGCCGCAGTCTGTCCCGCCGTAATGGCCATTGGCATCGTCTTGTAATCCGTAATCTCTCCTTCAAATGCCAAATCACCCCCCGATTCTACCATGTCCAATGGCGTCTGATTCATCATTGCATCACGCAAAGCCGTGGTGAAATCATTGCTCAACGTAGGGTTGATAAGCTGAGCATGATTAGGAAAGTATTGTACCGACACCGTCTTGGCTTCTGCAGGAATGGATGCACCAGAAAATGAATAAATACCACAACCATGACATACAAATGTCATGGTTACTATGAATAATATTTTTTTAATCCAATTATTCACCTTTCGTTGTGTGTTCTTTATTCTATAATTCAATGCCGTATTGGTTGATTTTCCGATATAAGGTGCGCTCACTGATACCTAACTCCTTGGCGGCATCCTTGCGTCGTCCCTTGCTTTTTTCCAGTGCCCTGCGAATCATCTCTTTCTCGTTTTTCTCAAGAGAGAGTGTCTCGGCATGTGTTTCGTGAGTGATGACCTCTTCGTTGGCGACAATCTCCATGTAATCAGGCTCATCGTCAATAGACTCAGTAGTGCTGTTGACCCGAGTCACCACAGTGTCACCAATATGTGCTACTGGAGTCGGTTCAATATAATCGTTCGGTATGTTAGATGCTCTTGAGGTGAGACCATTGACGGTGTTGCGCAATTCTGCAATGTCGTGCTTCATGTCGAAAAGCACCTTATATAATAAGTCACGCTCAGAGAGTCCTTCGTCGTTCGCTTCTTTCTGGAATAAGATGGGTAGGGTAGAGGTGTTCTTATTGGGAAGGTAACGCTCTAACACACTCGCCGATATGGTTCGTTGCTGTTCGATGATGGAAATCTGTTCGGCTACGTTTTTCAACTGACGCACATTGCCGTCCCACCGGTACTCTTCCAATACCTTGACAGCATCAGGCATGAGGGTGATGACGGGAATGTGGTTTTTGTCAGCAAAGTCAGATGCAAATTTACGGAAGAGCAGATAGATGTCTTCTTTACGTTCACGAAGTGCTGGAATATGAATCGGGATGGTGTTCAAACGATAATATAAATCCTCCCTGAACTTACCCTGTTGTATCGCAGTTGGCAAGTCAACATTCGTGGCAGCTACAACTCGAACGTTGGTCTTCATCACCTTGGACCCACCAACTCGAATGTATTCTCCGTTTTCAAGTACACGCAAGAGACGAGCTTGAGTCGACAAAGGCAACTCTCCAACCTCGTCAAGGAAAAGTGTACCATCGTTGGCAACTTCAAAATATCCTTTACGCTCAGCAATGGCTCCTGTGAAAGCTCCCTTTTCGTGTCCGAATAACTCCGAGTCTATGGTGCCCTCAGGAATAGCTCCACAGTTCACGGCAAAATATTGTCCGTGCTTGCGCGAACTGTTCTGATGGATAATCCTTGGAAACACATCCTTACCCGTACCACTCTCACCAGTAATCAACACGGTCAAATCGGTATTGGCAACCTGTGCCGCCACCTCAATGGCGCGCTCAAGCTGGGCGTTGTTTCCAATGATGCCAAAACTGCGTTTTATGGATTGAATATCCATGCCTTACTCCTTGTCCTAATTATCTCAATACTGCTCCAAGTTCCTTCTCCATGGCTCCTTGAATCTTAGCCATGGCCTTCTCAATCATCTTATCCGTTAAGGTGGATGCTGAGGACATCAAAATGAAACTCATTGCATACTGTTTCTTGCCTTCCGGAATCTTTTCGCCTTCGTAAACATCAAACAAACTCATCGATTGCAGAATCTTGTTCTCTGCTGCCATGGCAACTTTCTTCACGGCGTCAAAAGTGACATCCTTGTCAAAAATCATAGCCAAGTCACGACGGACTGCAGGGAACTTTGACAATGGAGTGAAATGAACCTCTTCGGCTTTGCCAAACAAAGCAACCAAACGGGTCCAATTCATCGTTGCGTGGAAGACGTCTTTCTTGATGTCAAACATCTTTAAGGTCTTCTTATCCAATTTACCAAATGTGGCAATCTCTTCTCCGTCGACGAGATATACTGTCGAATATTCATAATGAGGAAGTGTGCCCTCCTTCGTTTCAATATTCTTGGCGTTGATTTTCAGATGATGCAAAATGCCTGTGACATATTCCTTCATGTCGAAGAAATCTATAGGCTTGGTCTGGCAGTTCCATAATTCATCCTGCTTGTTGCCCGTCAGGAAGAGGTCAAGACAGAAATGCTCCGAGAATGGGGCTAAAGTGTGCTGCATGTCTTGAACAGCTTTTCCGTCAAAGAAATATACGTTGCCAAACTCAAAGAATTTCATGTCGCTGACCTTACGGTTCTGATTGAAGGCTATCGACTCAAGACCTCCCCACAGCAGAGTCTGACGAAGTACGTTTAAGTCACTGCTCAAAGGATTCATGATTTTCACGTTCTTCTCCTCGTCAAAAGCTGCAAATGCTGCACTGTATGCCGACTTGGTCAATGAGTTGTTCATGATTTCATAGAAACCATTCGACACCAGCATGTCAGAAATCTTTTGCTGTAACTTGTCGGCATTAGGTTTCACGGCGCGACTAACCGAAGTGTTGATTCGGGTAGGAATGGCAATGTTGTCATATCCGTAAATGCGCAGAATCTCCTCAACCACATCGGCAGGACGTGTGACATCAACTTTACTAGTTGGAATGTCAATAACAACATGCTGCTCATCAAGAGCAACGACTTGACAATCAAGACTCTTCAGAATGTTGACAGCCTGAGTCTTGTCGATGTTTTGACCTGCTACTTTATTGAGATAATCAAATTTCAAATCTACCTGAGCTGGCTTGAATTCGCCATTCTTCACATCCTGAATCTCAGAAGTGATAGTGCCTCCTGCAAGTTCCTGGATGAGCATGGCAGCACGCTTCAGAGCATACAAGGTAATGTTAGGGTCAGCTCCACGCTCATAACGGAAACTGGCATCCGTCTGCAGTCCATGGTATTTGGCAGTCTTACGAATCGAAGTAGGGTTGAAATAAGCGCTCTCAAGGAATACATTCGTGGTTTCCTCTGTTACTCCCGACTTCGCTCCACCAAAGACACCTGCAATACACATTGGCTCTTCAGCATTGCAAATCATGAGATTGCGTGCATTGAGCTTGCGCTCCACACCATCCAAGGTCACGAAAGGAGTTCCCTCTGGCATGCATTTCACGACAATCTTCTTGCCAGCAACCTTGTCGGCATCGAAAGCATGCATCGGCTGACCAACTTCCATGAGAACATAGTTCGTGATGTCAACGATATTGTTGATGCTGCGAATGCCAACGGCTGCTAAACGGTGACGAAGCCAATCAGGTGATGGACCTACTTTGACTCCACTCACGGTGAGTCCAGAATAACGTGGACAAGCTTCCTTGTCTTCCACTTCTACCTGAATCGTATTATTGGTGTTGTCAACCTTAAAATTCTCAACGGATGGAACAATGAGGTGATACTGAGTTGTGTTTTCACGCTGATTCAATGCAGCCACTAAATCACGTGCTGAACCAATATGTGAAGTGGCATCTGAACGATTTGCCGTCAGTCCAATCTCAATCGTATAGTCGTTCTCAACTGGGAAATAATAGGATGCTGGCTTGCCTGCTTCATAGCTGTCAGGTAATACCATAATGCCTTCGTGCGATTCTCCAAGCTGAAGCTCGTCTTCAGCACATATCATACCCTCGGATACCTCACCACGAATCTTGCCTTTCTTGATGACAAAACTCTCGTCACCTTTCCATAACTCACAACCTATTGTGGCAACCAAAACGGTCTGCCCGGCTGCAACATTCGGTGCTCCGCATACAATATGTAAAGGCTCTTCTCCTCCACAATCTACAGTGGTAATGTGAAGATGGTCTGAGTTGGGATGCTCAACACATGTAAGCACCTTGCCTACCACTACACCCTTCAACGAACCCTTGACGGACTCAAATGGAGTCAAATCTTCCACCTCTAAACCTGTCGAGGTCAATACCTCACTGACTTTTTCTGCGGAATAATCGCAGTTGATGTACTGCTTTAACCAGTTATATGATATTTTCATTTATTAAAATGTGTTTATTAATTCTTCTTTTATTACTTTTCACCTATAAAATAGGTTGTTTCAAAACGGCAAAGATACGAAAATATGACAAAATGTCATTCTTTTTATTTATAAAATTAGTCAGTTTCTCTTCCTCCGTTGATGAGGGTAACCCCTGCCATACAATCCAAACAGCGCCGACGTTTACAATAAGTACTATAAAGTTGTAAAATGGCTTGTGATTGCAAAGCATTGCTTGGCTTTAACCCCATGTCACAGTACCGCCTGACAATGTGGTTGTCCTCAGCATGAATATTCTCCAATAAATTCAAAGCTGTTTCACATAATTCATTGTCTTTGTGTAGTTTGCCATAACAAAACAGAAGAGGGACAATGGCATTGATGACCAAAATTTCAACGGTGCTTGTCCCCACATGTCGTGGCTTCTTTTGCGTTTTTACATCAAATCGATAATGCCCCTCCCAATATTCAGAAGTTTGGACTTCAAACAGTCTCTCCATTTCATAGATGTTTTTTGCATGGATGATTTTTGAGAACATCCCTCTGTTTCGGTGAATCAGCATGGCCATCTGAGCCAACCGAATCGTCGGAAAATTAGAAGGTCGCATCCGCAAGTAATGCCAGTATTCTTTCGGTAAGCTTACTAACCCAAACTTGGCTTTCATTACACGAAATTCCCTCTGTAAAAGTTTTGGATAGTCATCTTGAAACTCCCCATCCAACAGCCCCGAACATCCAAAAAGCATTGCCTCAACCTGAAGTAAATTGTCGGCATGCTTTAGTAAGATTTTTAACGGAAGAATTTTGGATAGACTATCAAAAGCTTCCCGGTTCACCTTCATCCCAAAATATCGCATGATAAGCCTGTATGCCGTGTCCTCCCAATCATAATGATTCCCCTCTAACATAGTAATTATTGGCTGAATCTTATGCTCTAACCTCTCCACCACGAGCCGGTCGAACCAACAACTCCAGGTGAGTTGATGTACCTGCATAATACTCCGCTCACATGGAATCCAACCACGACTCCCCATAAACTTCTGATAACAACCAAACAAGGCCTGGTCATAATGTCCCTTTAATTCCAAAACCGGTATGTCGTTTACGTCCAAATCATGCCAGTATACCACATGCAATACTACACTGTTGTATGCTCGGTCCTCCTGATGACGATGCCGATTCCAATCCGATGTTCTGACGTGAATTTCTACATCACCCACCCACTCAGTGATTCCTATCCGTATTCTCGCTTCCCGAAAATCCGGTCCCGAATCTGTGTTTCGATACCCCGTCTTAATAATGTCAATAGATTCTCCTTTTGTGGTGAATAAATCTCCATATAATAATCGCTGCTCCCAAAGAT
>X415_White_Rhinoceros__coassemble_97_pt1 | contig 26784 bp, 18 predicted proteins | sample X415_White_Rhinoceros__metabat2_low_PE_005 | metagenome-assembled genome bin X415_White_Rhinoceros
AGTAAGGTTCATTTTCCAGTTTCCTGCTACTATCTTACTACGCATCGTATTATGTATCAATTATTTATAATTCAAAAATAGATAGAGTTTAAAAGTGCAAAATTAACAATAATTTTAATTCTTTTCGGTACTTACACTTGGTGGCACTTGTAATTTATGTTTTGAAGGTTTGTTGCTCATCACGAAATGGAGTGTACCTCCGTTGCGGATTTCGTCGTACGTGATGAAGCTGCGGTTCGATTTCTTGCCGTTGACATAGATTTCTTTGACATAGACATTTTCATGGGACCAGTTTTCGGTAGTCATGACCAGTTTGCCGCCTGTTGAGAGTTGCAGAGTCAAAGCTTCGACACAGGGAGAGCCGATGTTATAGACATTGCTTGACGGAGCTACTGGATAGATTCCCAAGCAGTTGAACATATACCATGCTGACATCTGTCCACAGTCGTCGTTGCCGCTTAGAGCATCTGGTGTATTGCCATAGAAGCGGTCGGCCACTTCGCGTACACGTTTCTGGCATTTCCAGCTTTGTCCGAAATAGTTATAGATATAAGGTACATGATGGCAAGGCTCATTACCATGCCAATAGGCCCCTATCCTACCCCAGATGTCGTGGGCTCCGGGGATATCCTCTGGGAGTTCCACGTTGAAGAGGCTGTCAAGACGGGTAAGAAGCAGTTTTCGACCTGCTCTGTCGATATAGCCCTGCATATCGTGCGGCACTGTCCATGTATACTGGACGGTGAAACCTTCTGTGATGTCGCCCCAGCCATTCACGGAGCCAGGACCTTCATAGGCAACTGGTGAGAAAGGCATGCGCCATTCCCCTTTGAGATTGCGTCCTCTCATAAACCCAGTCTCAGGGTCGATGAGATTGCGATAGTTGAGGCTACGTTGGAGAAAATATTCGTAATCATCCATCTTTCCTAATTTCTTGGCAGCCTGAGCGATGCAGTAGTCATCGTAAGCATATTCAAGGGTCTTGGAAACCGATTCAGCCTCGGTATCGAAAGGCACATAACCGATGGTACGATATTCTTCGAGGCAGTCGTAATGTGGATTCATGGCCGTAGTCTTCATAGCTTCAAAGGCACGTTCATAGTCGAAGCCAGGCACGTCTTTCACAATCATATCAGCCAGGACAGAGACCGCATGGTAGCCAATCATGCACCAAGTCTCATTGGCGCAGAACGACCAGATAGGCAGCATATGTTCGGTACTACGGTCATAATGTTCGAGCATTGAGTTGGCGATATCCGCATTGATGTCGGCATGCACCAGGTTCATCCAGGGATGGAAGGCGCGGTAGGTATCCCATAAAGAGAAGACTGTATAATTGGTGAAGTCTTCAGCCTTTCCGATATTCTTGTCGAGGCGTCGAAACTGACCATCGGCATCCTGGAACACGAATGGATGCAGGGCTGCATGATAAGCCGAGGTATAGAACGTCTCGAGACCTTTTTGGTCAGCCTTGACTTGATAGCGCGAGAGTTCATTTTCCCATAGTTGGATGCCTTTCTGATGCAGGGATTCGAAGGTCTCCCCTTCCAGTTCTTGCATATTAAGAAGTGCCCCTTCGGTGCTGACGCCAGATACAGCAACTTTAACGATGACTTGTTCGCCAGCCTTGGTCTTGAGGTTCACTTTCACGCTCATTTGTTTTCCCCAAGCCTCCAGGGTGCTACGGAATCGGGATGTGTTATATATCACGGGTTTACCACCATACTCGTAAAACATCATATCGTCGAGAGGGCATGAAAACGTGGCTGCGAAATACACATGACGTTCAGGGCCCCAGCCTTTCACGAGTTTATAGCCAACGATGGTCGAGTCGTTGATTTTGCGAAGGTTAGCCCAATCGCAACTCTGCCAGAGAGTATGGTCGAGGTCGATATGGATGAAAGCCTCATCGCTTTCAGGAAACGTGAAACGGAAGATACCGCTTCTCAATCCCGAGGTCATCTCTGCCTGAGTCCCATAGTCATCCAGCATGACGGAATAGTAATCCACTGTGGCGATTTCGCGTTCGTGAGAATAATGTGAACCATGTCGCAGTTCTCCGACGCCTGGCATGAAGAGGAAATCTCCCAGGTCGGGAATTCCCGTCCCGCTCAGATGGGTGAGAGAGAATCCTAATATGGTATCATGAGAATATTTATATCCGGAGGCAGCATCGTAAAAATGACAATCTGTATCGGGACTGATTTGTATCCCTCCGAAGGGTATCTGGGCACCAGGATAGACATTACCATAGCCATCGGTCCCTACTAAGGGATTCACATAATCGACGAGATTGCTTTGAGCCATCACGCCCATGCCCATCAGTGCGAAAGCACTTAATAATAGTAATTTATTTCTATACATATGTTTAATATTGTTCATTTATCTTAATTTTACCAAATTCATTATTTGTCTTCCAAATCAGAACTTCTAACCGACTCTGACTCTCGGGTCGATAACCCCGTAGAGGATATCAACGATGAGGTTGACGAGGATGAGCACGACAGCGATGAGGAGGACGGCGCCCATGATGACGGGGAAGTCGTATTTATCGAGGGCATCGACGATGACGACGCCAATCCCTTTCCAGTCGAACACATACTCTACGAAGACTGCGCCGGCGAGCAGGGAGGCGAACCAGCCTGAAGTTGCAGTGACGACGGGGTTAAGGGCATTACGCAAGGCGTGGATGCAGATGACTCGCCAGGGTTTGAGACCTTTAGCGCGGGCAGTTCTGACATAATCCATCGACATGGCTTCGAGTAAGGAAGTACGGGTAAGTTCTGTGACGACAGCAAGGGGACGCATGCCCAGGGTGATGGCAGGGAGAATCAGGTTGGATAAGCTGAGGTATTCGCCACGGCCGTAATCATCGACCGAATAGAGACTACCTGTCATATTCAACCCAGTCAAATCGCTGAGGAGGAAGCCAAAGACCCAGGCAATGAGGATAGCCACAAAAAACGATGGCAACGACATTCCGATAGTCGTGATAAAAAGGGTGAGTTTATTGAGAAAATCGGTGTTGAAGATTGCCGTGATGATGCCGAGGGCGAGTCCGAAGAGTATAGCCAATCCAATAGCTACTATGGCCAGGAGAAGCGTGTTGGGGAAAGCTTCTCCGAGGATGACTGATACAGCTCTTTTGCTTTGATACGACATTCGGAGATAGGGAGCTTTCAGCACAATGGAGGTAGAACCAAGGGTTGCCAGCTGGGTATAATGGCCAATCTTTTCGAGTTTTTGGGTACCATTTGAGGTATCGTAAAACGAGATAGGAACCAAATCGTTTAGATAGTCAACATACTGTTTACCAATACTTTGATTAAGCCCTAATTCTTCACGAATGGCTTCCACTGCCTCTTTGTCGGCACGTTGTCCAAGCATCATTTGGGCGGGATCGCCTGGGAGGATTGCAAAAAGAAAAAACACCAAGGTGGCGACGCCCCAAAGCACCGCGAGACCGTACAGTAGTTTCCTTGTTATATATGCAATCATGACACCGGATTATGGCCTACAAAGATAAGGAAAAAACAAATCTCCTGATATAGGTAAATTTATATATCTTTGTCGTCTCAATCAGATTGACGACAATGAAAAACAGGCTCTCTATCCTATTCCTAATATTTCTTTCCACTGGTGTCATGGCTCAAGACATTGATTCCTTGTACCGTTGTTTTGAATCAGCACCTCGTACGAGCAAACGCGAAAATGCCAACGAGTTATTTTTGGCACTTTATGACGAGGGAAGTGTGGGCGAGTACGATAGTCTATTCTGTTTAGGTGACCTCAGCATGATGGAATCGATTGTTAACAAGGGGATGAGTCGGCATTATTTCGGAACGGGGAATTATAAAGAGGGTCTTCGTACCGCTGAAAAGGCGCTTGAATTGGCACCTGTCGACAGTGTTGAGATACGCATATCGATTCTATCTTATATCTCTACAATGGCTTACTATTGCAAGGAGTACGAGAGGGCCCTTGATGCTTGCATGCAGAGGCTTGCCATTATGGACCCGAATGACATTGAGGTCCGTGCATCCGTTTGTAATACCTTATCTGCCATTTACACTGAAATGGGCTCAATGGATAGCAAAAGCATCTTTGAATCGGAAGACAACAGTCTCCGAAAAGAATATCTTGAGCAGGCTCTCCGATTCAGTCAGGAAGCCGTTGCTTTACGTCGTTCCTTAGGGAATGACGAGAGAGGACTTCTTTCTGGCTTTTTGGGTAAGCAAGCCGAGACGCTTTCGAATCTTCAACGTCCCGATGAAGCACTCGAAGTGTTGGACGAAGCCATTGAGCTTGACCTTGAAGCGGGTCGTATGCAACAGTATTATACACATATCGGTCAAAAAGGGCATATCTTCCTTGTCCAAAACAAAAACAAAGAAGCCAACACCATGTATAGTGAAGCACTTCAACATACCGATCCCGATAAAAACCCAAACAGTTATGTCACCTTGCTATGCCAGATTGGTTACACTGAATTGAATATGAAGCACTACGAAGCGGCAGCAGCATATTTCGACAGATATTTTAAGATGACAGAAGAAAAAGGGCTTACTCCGATGATACACTCCTATCAAAGAGCAGCCCAATGCTTTGAAAAAATCAATCCCGACAAGGCCATCTATTTCCTTAACCAGTACATTGCCGTTAAAGATTCCATTTCCAACATCGAATTTCAAAAACAATTCTCCGATTTCCAGGTCAAGTACGAAACTGCTGAAAAGGACCATCTCATCGAACAGCAACAGATTGAGAATGAACAGCAAAGGTACCGAAACCGCATGTTGCTCTTCACTGCAATTATTTTGATTGCAGGGCTTGTCATCATTGGTATCTTGGCTCTTCACAATCATCGCAAGAGCAAGAAACTTCAGGAGCTCAACGACACGAAGTCACGTCTGTTCAGCATCATCTCTCACGACTTAAAGAACCCCATCATTGCCCAGAAGCGTATTATTGATTTATTGTCCGATGAGAAGAAAGTCGGCCTGCTCAGCGAGAGTGACAAACAGCAAAGTCTTGCTGCTCTGAAACAATCTTCCGACTCAGTCAACGAGATGCTTCAGAACCTCTTGCAATGGGCATCCATCGAGATGGGTAAAACCGAATGCAACCCCATCAGCATCGACCTTTATCAAATCGTTCAAACTGTCGTCGGTCAACTCACCCTTCAAGCCACTCAAAAAGGCATTACTTTATCATCCTCAGTAGCACCTAACACGCTTGTCACTGCCGACATGAATGTGTTGCAAACCATCCTTCGTAACCTCATCAGCAATTCCATAAAATTCTCTGAGACAGGAAAATCCATAGAAATCATGGCACAGCCAATCGACCGCAAGGTACGTCTCTGTATCGTTGACCATGGCATCGGCATTCCACCTGAGAAACTCGAAGCATTGTTCACGATGAAGTCACGTTCTGCAGCAGGCACCGCGGGTGAAAAAGGCACTGGATTAGGTCTCTTCATCTGTCAAGGTCTGGCTCATCGAATGGGCACTAACATTCAAATCGAAAGCACTGTAGGTCAAGGCAGTCGCTTCTGTCTCGATTTGCAAAAATGATTTTTATAAAATTCATACATCTTTTTATTGCTTCTTCACTTATTTATTATTTAAATTTGTAGCGGTAAAAGTACTTTGGGGGTACTATACCCCTAATAGATTTTATATCCAATTGATAATCAATAAATTAATAAATAAATAACTATGATGCGATTTTTACGTTCAATTCTTATGGTAGCGATATTACTGACCAGTTCAGTATGTTTTGGCTACGAAGTATTTGTAGGGAGGGTGCAGGTTACGTCCAGCAACGCCTCTCATGTTACTGGTTCGGGCATCACAGGTAACATCAGTTACAATGCCAGCACCAACACTTTAACGCTTGACCATGCGACCATTGAAGGCGCAGTGGGTATCAACTGCAACTACTCTTCAAACTTGACGATTATCTTGGTTGGTACCAATACGATTAACGCAGTGTCTGTTGGTATTTGGACCACAGGCAACTGTACCATTCAAGGAGGCTTTGGCAACACCTTGAACATCGATGCAGGACACGAAGGAATTTGGGGTTCTGGCGTGACTATTACTGGTAATGTCAAAACAGAAATCCTTGCCGGCAATGCCTACCCTGCCGTTTACGCATACTCTTGTTCCATCTCGGGTGTTTCGACCGAGGTGTATGCACAAGGTAGCACGGGTTTTGAGCGAATTGATGACTTAGGATTTGGCGGCACACTCTCCATCGACAAGTCCACTGTTAGCATTTCCGCAAGAGACACTGAAAAGAGTGCCATTTACGGATTCGGAGCCGTTTCATGCACTGATTGTAGCATCACTTATCCTAGTGATGGTGGTATATACGACCAAACCCAGCATCGTTTGGAAAAAACAAACGGATCAGCTCTTACCAATTGTACCTACGAAGAGCGCGACTGTAATTTATGGATTATGGGCACCAGACTGCCTAAGAATGGCAACATCATATGCACTCCATTTAATGGTGGAATCATCGAGTACAATTTCAGCACCAAGACTTTGTCGATGGATAATGTAACATGTTCCTACGCAGGAGCATTCATCAACAGTTACATACCTAACTTAACCATTGTCGTCACGGGAACCAACAAAATCACTTCCACATTAAACGACGTCTTTTCTTTCAATTCTTCAACCACGATTACCGGAACTGGCTCGTTAAGCCTCACTTCCCAAGCAGCAGAGGCAATCTATTGCCACAACTTATCACTGACAGGGAGCGTTACTATTACTGCCACTACGAATGCATCACGTGATGCCATCTACAGTGTAGGAGACCTCACAATCGGCAACAAGTCACTGACTGTTCGCGCACCGAAGGGCAATGGTATCAGGGGTTATGGAAATGTCAGCATGGCTGTCTATAACGGAGCACGAGTTGACATTTCCGTCCTTCACAATTCCACACACGGTGTAATCTATAACTTCAAGCACCTCTATTTATCAGGAGTATCCGTCACCTATCCTAATTCAACTACTTACGATGAAAATGCTCTGTTTTTGAAGAGATTTGTTGACCCTGTTACCGACTGTATGATTGAACCCGAAAACACCAACCTGTGGGTTGCAGGTCATAGGCTCAAGAAACTCAGCGGAGACACATATACTTTCTCCAACCTGCCTGGCATCAACGGATATGCAGTGTATTACTTCTCATCTAACACCTTGTTCCTTAATAATACAGCTATCAGCACTCCAGACCATCATGCTATCCAAAGTTACATCCCAGGACTGACCATTCACCTCTCTGGGACAAATAGCATTGCCACGAGCGGTTATGGATTCAATGGCATAGATCACAGTTCCGGAGCCCTTACCATCAGGGGCACAGGCAACCTTCTTATCAATGCTCAGGGATATGGTGCCTGTGCTATCTATTGCGCCACTGAAAGCCTCTCCATTCAGGGTGGCTGTACTGTGAGTGCCATCTCCAGTGCGGACAACTCGTATGCCATCGCTTGTCCAGGAACCATCAATATCTTAGATTACACGACCACAGTATCAGCCACCGCTACAGGAAGCAACAGTTGTGGTATCTATAATGGACTGAACATGTTTCCTTTAAACATCTCAGATGCCACTGTCAAAGCGAAAGGAACCAGCAACACGTATGGTGCCATCTATGGTTTTTCTGGAGTTAACCTCACAAGAGCCATGGTTACGGAACCTTTTGGAGCCTCCTACGATTTGACCGACCACCGCATGGAGACTTCTGGTGGAAGCTTGGTTAAAGACTGCACCATTGAATCCAATCAGCAGCTTTATGTAGCAGGTCAAAAGTTACCAAAAGGCTCTGGAACCTACACCTTCGATGCATCTGGCATTTCTCAAGGTTCGGTAGAATTCAACTACTCTACCAAGACTTTGACGCTCACTGGCGCAATAATTAGTTATCCGAACACTTTTGCTATCATTTGTTCTGGTATTGAAGATCTCAAAATCAAACTTGTCGGCAACAACAACATCATATCAGCTGCTGGTATTTACAGCGCCAACAATATCACCTTCATGGGCACGGGTAATTTAACCAACACTGCGGACGACAACGGTATTCGTTGCCAGGATCTTCGTATTGAGGGAGGTTGTCATGTGTACACCTATTCGTTTAACGAGAACGCGTCAGCTACCGACAGATACGCCATTCGAGCGCACAGCGTTGTCATTACAGGAGCAGGAACCACTGTCACCGCTCAGTCCCGTTCCGGCAGTGGTATTAAAGGCGACAGCAGCGGTTCTATAAAGGTAGCAGGAGCTAAGCTTGACCCATCGGGTCTCCAGACCGACGGCGGTGCCATTTCTGGTTTCGGTTACCTAGTCCTTACCGATGGAGCCTCCATCACCAATCCTATTGGAGGAAAATACAACACGACAACACGTCGCATGGAAACCTCCAGCGGCACCACACTCCGTGCATGTACCATCGAGGCATACAACCACCAACTCTGGGTAGCTGGTTATGGACTCGACGGTATCAACAACACGTTTACCTTCACGGGTACTGGCATCAACGGCTCTGTTGTATATACCCATTCAAACAACACCTTAACGCTGACAAATGCCACCATCAGCAGTAACTCATATTATCCTATTGAGAATCACATTCCTGGACTCACCATTAAATTTGTTGGGACTAACACAGTCTCTACCACCACAACACGTGATGCCATCTACAGTGAACCAATTTTAAACATCAACTGCTCTGGCACAGCAAATGTGAGTTCCATATACAATGCTATCTCCTCATATAGCTCTCTCAACATTACTGGTGACGGGACATTAAACGCTACTTCAGGAGTCTATGAGGTAAGCACCGTTTACGCTGCCATCTGGGTAGCAGGCAGCTGCACAATCACTGGCTCTAATCTGAAAGTCAACGCCACCGTTCCATCAAACAGCAATCACTGCGGTATCTACAGCCATACAGGTTCTACTCTTTCTATCAATGGTTCCACAGTCGTAGCAAAAGGCAACAATCTTCCTTATGGCTGTATTGGAGGTTTCAACACATTATCCCTCACGAATGTGGATATCTTGTCGCCTCGTGGAGCCATCTACAACACTTCCAGCCGTTTCTTAAAGCTCAACAACTCCCTGGTCACCAATTGCACCATTGGAAATATGGATTATGACTTGTGGGTCAATGGCATCCAAGTCAAAACCTCCAATCTCAGCAATGTGACGGGTGACGGAACGGTTAGTTACAACGCAAGTTCTAAGACACTCACCCTCAACAACGCCAATATTCAATCCGGTTCCAAGGAAGGTATCCAAAGCAAGATTGACAGTTTAATCATCAATTTGGTGGGTCAAAACACTGTCAGGGCAAGCAACAATGTAGGTCTTGACCTCGGTTATTCGGCCCCAACGACCATTCGGGGTACCGGCTCTCTCAACGTCTCAGGTTATCACGGTATTTACATGTGTTCTAATCTCACCATCACTGGTGGTTGCGAAGTCACTGCAACAGCCACGAGACCCGGCAGCTATGCTAGTATTTTCAGCACCAATGGGAAAACACTTACCATCAACGCTAGTACACTTTGCTTAAATGCTTTCCAATCTTCGTGTGGAGTTATTTCTGGAACTAGCGCACCAAGTTTACAGGGCAACGCAAAACTCATCATGCCTTATGGTTATACATGGAACAGCTCTCACTCGCGTTACGAAAACACAGATGGTAACCCACTCATTGGCTATGCCAAGATAACCCCTAACCACTATAATCTTTATGTTGCCGGCAGAATCGTGAGTGACAACAACAAAAACGACATTCTCGAAGATGGCGGTTCCGTGATTTACGACCCTGTCACTCATGTCCTGGGTCTCAACAACGCCACAATTCAGAATCTTGGTTCAAACAACGATGGTATTCAAATCAACAATGATGACATCATCATCAATCTTAATGGCACGAACACCATCAATTCCGGCGATGACGGAATCCAATTGTCAGTATGCGGCACTACCATCAGAGGAAGTGGTTCTCTCGTCATCAATTCTGCTTATGGTATTTATTGCAACAACAGTAATAATAAAACCTTGAGCTTCACCAATAATTGCAATGTCACCATCAATGCTTCTACAACTGGTATCAATTTTACCAGCGGCACACTCGTCGTAAACAATGCCACTGTGAAAGCCAAAGGCACAACTCTTTCTATCGGATGCCAAGCACTGCAGACAACTGGGGTAAGCATCCTCTCTCCTGAAGGAGCTTACCAAACAGGCAACATCATTGCCTACCAAGGGACAACCAATAAGGTTAAAGGTGAATACGTCGTTATCGGTCCACAGCCTTATGACCTTTGGGTAAAAGGGACACAAGTCAACGCGCTCAACAAAGATGATATCCTCAACAATGGTGGCAAGGTCAAATACGACCCAGCCAACAACGTTCTGACGCTCAACAATGCAAGTATTAGCAATTCAAGCGGAAGAGGTATTGAAAATAAGGTCAGTGGCCTTACCATCAACCTGATAGGCTCCAACACCATCACTGCAAACAGTTCAGGTATCTATTCCAACCAAGACTTCACCATCAATGGTCGTGGTACTTTAAACGTGACAGGAAGCGACGGCATCTATGCTTCAAGCTGTAATCTCACTATCGATGGAGGCTGCACCATTACCACTACATCCAACACGAATGACGGGGACTATGCTGGCATCTATGGTTCTTCCAACAAGCATCTCTATATCAACCGAAGTAAGGTTACCGCTAACCACACCTCATACCCTCCTATTCTCAACATTCAGCCAGTCCTAACTGGTTGCATGGTCACTTATCCAGCTGGAGCTATATGGGATGATTACGAGTCTTGTTATGTAAATCCTTCCAACGGCCAGCCCTACGCAAATCAAATCATCATCTCACCAATAGACTACAACATCATGGTGGCAGGCATTCATGTCACCAGTGCCAACTGCGACAACGTTCTAGGTTCATTACAGCCTACCGTAACCTATGACCCAACCACGAATGAGCTGACATTAAACAATGCTAGTATCAACACCAACGATAATAGTAGAGGCATTTATATCAATAGAAGTGGTGTAAAAATTAACCTAATTGGAGAAATTAACTACATTAACGCTTCTAGCACTGGTATCTTTTCAAATAATTCGTTCACCATTCAAGGTACCGGTCGTTTGAGAATCTGGTCTGAAGAGACCGATGGCATCTATGCTAAAAGTGACCTCACCATTCAAGGAGGATGTTGTGTTGAAGTTGTTACCTATGGTGAAGACTGCGCAGCTCTTACAAGCGATGAAGGCGATTTGATGATCAACGGGAGTCGTCTCGTTGCTGAAAATGAGAGCTATCATTCCCACAGTGCTATCAATTCCTTTAACGATGTAATCTTCGAAGATAACCTAGTGCAGTTTATTGAACCTGAAGATGGATATTATTACCACTATGATGTAAGAGAAAGTGATGGTTATATGTACACAGGACAAGTAGTCATTGACGGAGCATCTTATGGATTATCAGTGAATGGCAAGCCAATCACTTCTGCCAACTGCGAGAACTTCCAATATGGTGTCAAGTCAGGACAAGTAAGCTACAACCCAAGCACTCATACTCTATATCTTGACAATGCTTGGATTTCTGATATGGAAATGGGAGTAGATGTCATCAGTAACGAAAGTCTCAGCGAATTAAATATTGTCCTAATCGGCGAAACCTACATAGAGGTGGATGACCCTGATGACAACTATGCATTCAAAAACTATCAAGAAGACGCTAGAATCTCAATTTCAAGTGACAGTGATGCTATAGAATATGGGGAATTATGGAGTGATGGCTCGTTCGAACTGGGTTCAGCCGCAAGTCTCTACATCGGCGATGGATGCACCGTGGGTCTTTATAGTGAGAACAGCAGTTTATATGGTAACAGTTCCATGGATTTAACCGTGAGCAATGCCATTTTATATGCTTATACCATTGAAGGAGTTGGAGACCTCTCAGGAGACATTCTCGAGCCTTTGGGAGCTGAACTCAACAACCATCAGATTGAATATTACGGCCAACTTGCAGAAGAGGTCATCATCGGCACAAGCTATGATATCCTGGTAGCTGACACCCCTGTCACATCAGAGAATGCAGACAATATCACTTCTACTTACCTGACCCAAGGAACAGTAAGGTACGATTTCTCCAGTAACACGCTCACGCTTTCTGATGTTTCCATCAATTATTCTAGTGCATATTCTGGTTGGGGTATTGAGTATCAAAAGTACACCAATGAACTTCTCAACATCGAGCTTATAGGCGAGAACGAGATTTATGTCCCAACTTGCGGTATCTCCGCCCTTTACAGTGGCGTTCATTTCACAGGTAATGGCAGTCTTATAATCGTAGCAGATGCAGGCGTCGAAGTTGCCACTAACGTAGTCGTTTCCGACGCTTGTAAGCTATATATTTCCAGTAAGGATTATGCTCTTTACGGCTTTGGCACACTTCAAATCAATAGCAGCGACAACTTCATACAAGCATACAGTTACCCTGATTCACAATACTCCACCATCCATCATTTCAGCGGCATAGAGTTCAATGGTGTCGAATTCCTCCAACCTTTTGGAGTATACTACAGCACCACTAACCGTCAACTTGAAGTGAATGGAGAGGCCTATAACAATATTGTTGAAATCGGTTATGAGACGTATAGTCTATGGATTAACGACGAAGCAGTGACCTCGGTCAATGCAGCACACTTTGTTGACCAGTATGGAGGCATCGAGGGCAACGTCAGCTACGACCACTTCACCAACACCCTCACCCTTGAAAATGCTGTCATCGGAACCTACAGCACAGGGCAGTTTGAGACAGGTATCTGGAATCGTATCGACGGCCTCACCATCTATCTGATTGGAGACAACAGAATTGGAGCATGGAGTGAAGGTATATTCACCTATGAATCCGGACTTACCATCACTGGTCCTGGCACTCTCACCATTGAAGATGGAGACTTGGGTATTTGGGGACACTCTATGGATTACAAATCTATCATCATCAGTGATGGCTGTGTAGTGGACATCAAGGATGGAGGCTTAGATGTGTCCTCCGGTACACTTGTCATTGACAATGCTACCCTGAAATCAGTTGGTGAAGGAGGCTCCGTCACAGCAGGAAACTTACAACTCGATTATGTGGCTATCTCATCCCCAACAGGAGCAGTCTACGATGAAAATAACGGATACATCGAAGATGCATCTGGCAATGTCATCAATACTCAAGTCATCATCGAGCCAATCATCTACGACCTTAAAGTCAAAGGCATCCAAGTCACAGCCGTCAACGCAGGCGATATTCTTGGTGATGGTACTATCAGCTACATTGCTGAACAGAACCAGCTGGTCCTGAACGGAACCAACTTCTATGAAGGTGCGCTTCAAGGCATCTTCAACAGCATCCCTAACCTTGCAATTGTTTTGGTAGGAGATAACGAGATAGAAGCATACAATATTGGCATTTATTCAGAGACAGATTTGACTATTGAGGGAGATGGTACCCTTAACCTTACAACCTATATGGAGGGCATTAGGATTTGCTTCGGCGACCTTACCATCCAAGGCGGATGCACCATCAATTCTTCAACAAGCAGTTCAAACTATCCAGGTATGTATTGTTGCTCTGGACATCAACTCACCATTAACAAGAGTTACGTCAATGTACAGACAGTATCTACCACCCATTGCGCCATCTCTGGCTTTGGCGAGATGGTCTTGAATGGTGTTGCCATCAATACCCCTGTAGGTGGTTACTACGACAATCGCGCTGTTTATTCCGACGACGATGAATTGTATTACGGTCCTGTCGAAATTGGCGAAATGCTCTACGACCTCTGGATAGCTGGAGTTCAAGTTACTTCCATCAATGCCGATGATGTTCTTGGTGATGGTACCGTGAGTTACAACGACGCCATTCATGAACTCATACTGAACGAAACGGCCATCAACTACAATGATTTGAATGGTGCTATTAAATCCAATATCGAAGATTTGAACATCGTTCTTATCGGCACCAACAGCATTACTACTGGTTACGACGCTATTGACATGTCGCACAACCTCACCATAAGTGGCACGGGTGTGTTAAACATCGACGCCAGCTATGGTATCATTAGCAATTACAGTTCAGAAGAGCCTATTTCGCTCACACTTGATGGAGGCTGTACCGTCAACGTTGAAGCCGTTCACATCGCCGTCAGTCTCGATAACGAGAATACCGAAAGCGGCAACTTTACCATCAACAGTTCTACCTTCACAGCCACTAATAGCAATGGTTATGATGTAAGAGTCTATTGCGACGAGCTCGTCTTGAATGGCTCTGTCATCACTACACCTAGCAATGGTCTCTACTCTTCCAGTGATGGAAAATTCCTGGATCAGAACTATCATGATGGCATCTCCCATGTCGTTATCAGCATCGAGACCTATCCTCTTTGGGTTGGCGGTGTTCAGGTCAACGCCCACAATGCCATCGACGTGTTCAATGATGGTACTGTAAGCTTCGACCCATCCACCTATACCCTCACCCTCAACAATGCCGACATTGAGTACTTAGAAGACCCTGACAGAGACGACCCTGATGGCATCACATTCGAGAGCCTAGACCATTCGCTGATACTCAATCTCGTCGGCAGCAGCACCATCCATGCAGGTGATGACGGTATTAATTATGGATATAGTGCTTCAGCTTTCATTACTGGCAATGGTACTCTCAACATCACCGCGCCATATGGTATCTATGCAGAAGTCTGCGATTTGTTCATCTCAGGTGGAAACGAAATCACTATTACCGCTCAAGAGGATGGTATCTATGCCGACAAACTCAGTGTTGACAAATCGACTCTGAAAGTCACTGGTAACGCTGGCTCCATTACTGCATTTGACTTAAATCTCATTGGCACTGTAATAACCAAGCCTAGCGGTGCCGAATGGAATGAAGATAATGGCAGAATCGAAAACAATGGTCACACCGTTACTTCAGAAGTGATTATTAGTATTGAGAATTACCCACTCTGGGTGGTCGACAAACAAGTGAATGCTCAGAACGCTTCCGACATTCTCGGTGATGGAGGTAGTATCAGCTATAGTGCCAACACCAAGACCTTGACTTTACATGAAGTTGAAATCGACACTGCTGTCAACAACCTCATTCGTTCCGAAGTTGACGAAGGACTCACCATTAAATTAGAAGGCAACAATAGCATAAAGAACAGTGAATGGCAACAATACGGTATCTTGCTGGTATTCGACGCCACTATCACAGGCTATGGTTCACTCTACATCAGTGCAGATTATGGTATCCGTTCCAATCCTATTGATGGAGTCTACCCATCCTTAACCATCACTGACTACGCCAATATTACCATCGACGGTACTATTGAAGGTGTTAACTGCGGTTACTCAGATCTCTATACCGGTGGCGTTCTTACCATTGAGTCCTCCAAACTTGATGTCACTATACCTTCTAACTATAGCGGTGTAGCAGTCCGATGCAAGAATCTCAACCTCACGTACACTGAGGTCACAGAACCTGCTGAATACATCTTTGATGAGTATTCCATCAAACAAACCAATAACTATTTTGCCAAACATGTGGTCATTGATGAATGCAACATCTTCACAAGAAATGATGGCTACTACTGGAGCACTGTTGATAACTGGAGCAAGGGTGAACTTCCTCTTGCAACCAGCAAGGTATTTATTAGAGAAAACTGCACTGTGGACGTTGACGCAGCCGTGAAAGAAATTGTCGTAGAACCAGATGTCCGTATTTCCATCAACAATTCGCACGTTTTAGATGTCGACACGATTGTTTGTTCACAACCTAATGATGTCCTGATTAACCGTGGCGGAGAACTCTTCAACCACAAAGATGTGTTAGCTTCCTCCTCGATTTCAACCACGTCGTGGGACAATGGAGGCGGATGGTACTTAGTTGCCCTCCCAGCCAGCGCGGAGAACCTCTCCTCGAACACACTCCTCAGTGGTATTTTCGACCTCTACCGTTACAACGAGGCAAACCAGAATGAACAAGAATGGGAAAATTATCAGAGTACTCCATTCGATGTTGAACTGGGTCGTGGTTATCTCTATGCTAGAGAAAACAAGGATAATCCAACTTTCAAAGGCACGATAAACTCCCACAATGTAACACGTAATCTCACCTACACCACTCCTCAGAATGGATATCCTCTTGCAGGCTTCAACCTCATCGGTAACCCATTTGCGCACAGCATCTACAAAGGTCAGGGCGCTTCCATCGACAACAGTCACCTTGCTGCGGGTTATTACATCCTCAACAACGGCACATGGCAAGCTCAAACTGATGACACTCCTATAGGACCAAACCAAGCCGTCCTTGTACGCACAGATGCTACCACGAACCTGACCATCGTCAACACCATGGAACTGCCATCAACAAGTCGCGATAGACAAAGTACGATTAGATTCAGCGTATCGGGCAATGAGACCTGCGACCAAGCCTTCATCACCCTTGGCAACGCAAACGGTCTCGCAAAGGTAAGCCACGTCGACGATAAAGCCGCTATGCTTTACTTTGATGAGAATGAAGCACAGTATGCAATTCTTTCGAGACCTACTGTTGACGGTGAGTATCGTCTCTGCTTCAAGGCAGGCGAAAAGGGCACCTACACGCTCAAGGCCGACAACAATAACCTGAACATCATCTTGGTTGATACGCTCACCAACCAAGAAGTCGAACTCACCGAAGAAGGCTATTCCTTCCTCGCTTCACCTGACGATAGCGTCGACCGTTTCATCGTCATCGTGAAATAATTATTCATTCGTAAACTATTAAGAGGCAGTCGAAAGGCTGCCTCTTTTTTTTATTTTTCGGAATAGGTGATATCACTTAGGTGAATATATGGAGTTATTTTTATACTTTTGCGCTTCATTTAAGAAAGAATGGAAAAGACACTCAACATACTCATTGTCGATGACGAGCCTTTGATTCGAATGGGAATCAAGTTTACGTTGCTATCCCATGCTCCTTCCTACAAAGTGGTTGCTGAAGCAGGTGATGCCGCTTCAGCTCAAGCTATTCTCCAAGGTAAACAGCCCATTGATTTAGTATTGCTTGACATTGGGTTACCCGACAAGAATGGTGTAGAGGTAGCCCGTATGGTTCATGAGTATCGTCCTGAGGCACGGATTCTGATTATCTCCGTAGAATCGAATCTTGGAATCATCCAAGAGCTTCTTGAAGTGGGCATTGAGGGCTTTATCAGTAAGCAATCGGCTGATGAGGAGTTGATTTCTGCCATCAGCAGCATTGTCGATGGTTTTGAATACTATGGAGCCGACACATCCCAGTTGATACAAATCATCAACAATGCCACTCTTTGGAAAAAACCAGACTTTACAGATAGAGAATTAGAGATTATTGCCTTATGCGCAGAGAGATTACCTGTCAAGGCTATAGCTGAGAAGCTCTGTCTCAGTCCACGCACCATCGAGTGCCACAAGCATAATATCTTCAAGAAGATGGGATTCAACACCACGGCTGATATGGTATGTTACGCATATCATCATGGTCTGGTAAAGCTATAATAAGGTCTCCCCTATTTTTTCAGTTCTTTTAGAGCTTTACGGAAGTCGATAGCGCTCCATTTATCTTTCACAAAGCCATTATCCAGCCAAATCAATCCTGGGTTAAAACGGACGATTGTTTTAATCTCAAGTTCATCGGCATAATACACTTCATATAAGAAGTCGTATTTTTCCTGGAGTTCTGCTATCTCTTCAGGCATGGCAGACACGGCCCAGATTACATAATAGCCTTTTGAATCAGCTGTCTCAGTAATAGTTTTGATTTTGTCCCATTCCTCATCGGTCACTTTTGACAAGTCGTGGGAAGTAAACATAAGCAGATTCTCGGTCGTCAGAATCATCTCCGTAACATCGTTTCCATCTTCATCCTGGGCTGAGAAGCCCAAGAAATTGGAGCCACCCTCAGAGCGTTGTTCAACGAACTCCCATTGTGACATCCAGACAGAGTCGTTCCACGGATAATTTGGAGAAAGGAATTCCTGTTTTGCACCTGTTTCTTTATTCTGATAAGTCAGATAGATTTTTGTCTCCCCTGCCGGTTCCGTCACCATCTGTTTACCGACTTTCCAGTTCATAAAGTCGACGACTGGCAGATGGCGGTAGTTAAACACCTCAAATAGCAAGAAAATGAGGGCATAGAGACCACCTATCACGATTTGTCCACGCCAGGTCAGTCGATTCTGAAGACGCTTGTTATTGAAGATTAAAGCGAGTAAAATCGAATCTATGACGAGGTTCTTGTAGAAGGTCTGCCAATTGGTCATCTTCACAGCTGTTCCAAAGCATCCACAATCTGGTACAAGGTCAAATAAAGCATCGAACAAGGTAGTGGTCGTAAAGAACAGCATCAGGATGGTAGCGCCAAGAGTGGCAAGACGAGGGAAGATATTGGTTAGCAAGCAAATGCCTACAATAAACTCGAGTAGGATAAGGCCCATGGATAGCAGCATAGCTATATCATTGAACCACTGCATGTTATAGACCGCAAGATAATCAAGGATTTTATATTTTGTCCCAAGAGGGTCTACACCTTTCGTAAAGCTGCTGAAAATAAAGAGGGCGCCGACCAGGATGCGGCAGATAGTTAATTGTGGTTTATTGTAGCCTTTACGGAACAGGATAGGCAGAAGTAGGTTAAGGAGCAGCAGTACCAGGAACAGGGTGCTATATGCAGGGATATAGAAGATACCGACGGCGGATGCGAGAGCACCGGCGATGCTTATCCAGGAGATGGCAGATGCAGCTTTCATGATTTATTGAGCTTTGGCTTCATCGAGGAGGATGAGTGCGAACACGGCGTAGTTTATCATATCGTAATAATTCGCATCGAGACCTTCAGACACAAGCGTTTTGCCGTTATTATCTTCGATAGATTTGGTACGTAAGATTTTCATCAGGATGAGGTCGGTGATGGAGCTGACACGCATGCTGCGCCATGCCTCGTCGTAATCATGGTTTTTGCGATTCATTAGTTCAAAGGCCTCATTCAGGACTTTATCGTAATGATTGGCGGCTTCTTCAGCGGAGAGATCGGGTTGGTCTACTACGCCCAGTTGGAGTTGGATGATACCCATGGCGGCATAGTTAATAATTCCGATAAACTCAGGTTCAATACCCTCATCTACAAGATGTTCCGTAGAAGTTTGGAGGGTTCTGATACGGTTAGCTTTAATAAAGATTTGGTCGGTGATAGATGGAGTTCTAAGGATACGCCATGCAGGGCCATAGTCTTTCATCTTATAGAGGAACAGTTGGCGGCATTGAGCCACCACAGCCTGAAATTGTTTCTTAGTATCGCGTGTTTGCATTGAAAATAGTATTTTTGCAAAAATAAAACTTTTCTAAATGCTACGGTTTATTTCTCGCGACAAAGAACACATTTTCGAGCAACCAATTGTGATGGGCATATTGAATGTGACTCCGGACTCTTTTTCAGATGGAGGAAAATTCAACAGTACAGGGAAGGCATTGGCACATTGTGAGCGGATGCTTCAGGAGGGAGCTAGTATCATTGATATTGGAGGATGTTCAACTCGGCCTGGGTTAGATATTGTGACAGAGGAGGAAGAGGAAGAGCGTGTTCTACCGATACTTCGGGCGATACGGAAAGAGTTTCCGGATAGTATCCTATCGGTTGACACATTTAGGAAAGGCATAGCAGAGCGATGTGTTGGCGAGGGTGTTGACATCGTCAATGACATATCGGGAGGACTTTTTGACGAGGAGATGCTTCCATTTATTGGAGAGCATCGCATACCGTATGTGATGATGCATTGTGTAGGAGAATCGCACACCATGCATCAGCAGCAAGTTGGGGGTGACATTCATCAGGTTGTTGCCGATTTCTTCAGGAATCAGTTGGGGAAGTTGGAGGGATATGGGGAGCAGCAGATTATCTTGGACCCTGGTATAGGATTTGGCAAGACGATGGAGGCCAATTATGCTTTGTTAAGGCAGTTGAATCGATATCGAGTCAATGATTTGCCAATTTTGATTGGAATTTCTCGTAAATCATTGATTTACAGGTATTTAAATATAACGCCACAAGAAGCAGAGAATGGGACGACGGTTTTGAACACGGTAGCGTTGTTGGGAGGAGCGGATGTGTTGCGTGTTCACGATGTGAGGAGGGCGATAGAGGCGATTAGATTGACAGGAATGATATAAAAAAAGAGCGTCTTATTGAGACGCTCTTTTTGGTATTTATGAAGGGATAAATTATTCTTTAGTCTCTTCGGTTGCTTCGGCTGCAGCTGGTTCAGCAGGAGTTTCTTCAGCTTTAGGAGCTGCTTTCTTGCTGGAGCGGCGGGTTGTCTTAGCCTTAGCTGGTTTAGCTTCGTTGCTGACATAGTCAGTATTGAAGTCGACGAGTTCCATCATGCACATATCGGCGGCGTCACCGGCGCGGAGGTTAGGCATGCGGATGATACGGGTATATCCACCTGGGCGGTCTGCTACCTTAACGCTAACTTCGCGGAAGAGTTCGGTAACGGCAAATTTGTTTTGCAGTTGGCTGAACACGAGACGGCGGTTAGCGGTATTGTCTTCCTTTGAGCGGGTGATCATAGGTTCGACATAGATTCTCAAGGCTTTAGCTTTAGCCACTGTGGTTATGATGCGTTTGTTCAGAATCAGCGAGGAAGCCATGTTAGAGAGCATAGCTTTGCGGTGAGCGCTTTTTCTTCCCAGGTGATTGAATTTCTTATTGTGTCTCATCTTTCTTATTCCTTATCTAATTTATACTTGCTGACATTCATACCGAACTCAAGGCCTCTGCTTTTCACGAGCTCATCCAATTCGGTGAGGGATTTCTTACCGAAGTTACGGAATTTGAGCAGGTCGGCTTTATTGAAGGCGACGAGTTCACCAAGCGTTTCAACTTCAGCGGCCTTGAGGCAGTTGAGGGCACGGACAGAGAGGTCCATGTCGACGAGCTTGGTCTTCAGCAGCTGACGAATATGGAGTGAGCTTTCGTCGAATTCTTCGGTGACCGTCTTTTCATCGAGCACTGGGGTGATCTTCTCATCGGAGAAGAGCATGAAGTGATAGATAAGTATTTTGGCGGCTTCCTTGAGGGCGTCTTTAGGGTTGATAGAACCATCGGTCAGGACTTCGATGACTAACTTTTCGTAGTCGGTCTTTTGTTCGACACGGTAGTTTTCAACTTTGAAGCTCACGTTACGGATAGGAGTGTAGATTGAATCGATAGCGATGGTATCGACAGGGGCGCCTACAACTTTGTTTTCGTCTGCTGGGACATATCCTCTACCCTTTCCGATGGTAAGTTCGATGTTCAGTTTGACGGATGGATCCATGTGGCAGATTACCAGTTCTGGATTCAGCACTTGGAATACGGTGAGGAACTTATTGATGTCGCCGGCCACGAATTCTTCTTGACCGCTGATAACGACATTAACTTTCTCATGTATTTCAGTGTTTACTTGTTGTTTAAAACGAACCTGTTTGAAATTCAGCACCATATCGGCGACGTCTTCGATGACGCCTTCGATGGATGCGAATTCATGACTGACACCGTCAATACGGATTGAGGTAATAGCGAAGCCTTCGAGTGAGGACAGGAGGATTCTTCTCAATGCATTGCCGATGGTAGTACCGAAACCTGGTTCAAGAGGGCGGAACTCGAACACGCCTTTGGTGTCGGAGTTTTCGACCATCACTACCTCATCAGGTTTTTGAAACGCTAATATTGACATATCTGATTAGTGTTATATTTATATGTTTTACCAGGTTAACAATCAACAATTACTTAGAATACAATTCGACGATGAGCTGTTCGTTGATGTTTTCCGGAATTTCTTCACGGTTCGGGTAGTTCATGAACTTACCGCACATCTTTTCGCCGTCCCATTCCAGCCAGCTGAAGCGGTTGGAGTGGCCTTCGACTGAATTGGTGATGACTTCCAAGCTCTTTGATTTCTCGCGGACGCCGACGATGTCGCCAACCTTAACGAGGTAAGATGGCACATTGAGGATTTCACCGTTGACGGTGATGTGGCGGTGGCTCACGAGCTGGCGAGCTGCATTACGGGTAGGAGCGATGCCGAGGCGATAAACGACGTTGTCGAGACGGGATTCCATGAGTTGCATGAGAATCAAACCGGTAACGCCTTCCTTGGAACTAGCGAGTTCGAAAGTCTTACGGAACTGCTTTTCAAGAACGCCATAGGTATATTTTGCCTTTTGCTTCTCCTGAAGCTGGGTGCCATATTCAGAGACTTTCTTTCTTCTCTTGTTAGCGCCGTGCATCCCAGGAGGATAATTTCTCTTTTCGAAGTACTTGTCTGAACCATAGATAGGTTCACCGAACTTACGAGCGATTTTAGTCTTAGGACCTGTATATCTAGCCATAATTCTTACTTTTTAATTGTTCAACTATTATACTCTTCTACGTTTTGGAGGACGGCAACCGTTGTGTGGCAGTGGGGTGACGTCGATAATTTCGGTCACTTCAACGCCTGATGAGTGGATAGCACGGATTGCAGATTCACGTCCTGCACCAGGTCCCTTAACATAAACTTTAACTTTACGTAATCCCAAGTCATAAGCAGTCTTGGAGCACTCTTCAGCGGCCATCTGAGCGGCGTAAGGTGTGTTCTTCTTGGAACCCTTGAAACCCATCTTACCTGCTGATGCCCAAGAAATGACTTGTCCTTCATTGTTGGTCAAGGAAATGATGATGTTATTGAAGGTAGCTTTAATGAAGGCCATGCCTGTAGCTTCGATCTTAACAACACGTTTCTTTGTTACTTTACTGGTCTTTGCCATGTGTTAATTGTGTGATTTAAAATTAGATATGATCCAACTACTTATTACTTAGTAGCTTTCTTCTTGTTAGCGACAGTCTTCTTACGGCCCTTACGGGTACGTGCGTTGTTCTTAGTGCTTTGGCCACGAACAGGTAAGCCAGCACGATGACGGACACCTCTGTAGCAACCGATATCCATCAAACGCTTAATGTTCATTTGAACTTCACCACGAAGTTCACCTTCGGTCTTGTACTGATCAGCGATGATGTTACGAACATTGTTCTGTTCTTCATCAGTCCAATCCTGAACCTTTTTGGAAGGTTCTACACCAGCCTTAGCCAGGATTTCCTTTGACAGAGATCTTCCAATACCGTAAATGTAGGTTAAAGAGATTTCACCGGCTTTGTTGCTCGGGATATCTACACCAGCGATTCTTGCCATATTATCTTTCTACTTTAATAAATTTCTAAATCAACCCTGACGTTGTTTTTCCTTAGGGTTTTTCTTGTTAATAACGTACACTCTGCCTTTACGCTTCACGATCTTGCAATCAGCAGATCTCTTCTTTACGGATGCTTGAACTTTCATATCAAATATATACTATTTAGTTTTGTGCAAATTAACTCTTATATCTGAAGGTGATACGGCCTTTTGTCAAATCATAAGGCGACATTTCGAGTTTGACCTTATCACCAGGAAGGATACGGATATAGTGCATACGCATCTTACCCGATATCGTAGCTGTTATCACAAGGCCATTCTCAAGCTGGACGCGGAACATGGCGTTACCCAATGCTTCAATCACTGTGCCTTCTTGTTCAATTGACAACTGTTTTACCATATACGATTCAAATCTAAGTTCTATTCTCTTGTGTCCGAATTATTTCGGGCGGCAAAATTAGTAATAATTTCTTAATTCGCAATAAAGTTCTCAAGGAAATCCGCGATTTACCTTTAAAAAAGGTGATTCGCGGACTTCCTATCGACTTATTTTACATTCTGCCAACGCGACCTTTGATGCGGCCTGATTTGGTGAGACCGTCGTAGTGACGCATCAACAGATGGCTTTCAATCTGTTGCAGTGTATCAAGTACAACGCCAACAAGAATCAACAGAGAGGTACCACCAAAGAAGTGAGCGAACGATGAGGTAACGCCCATGAGGCTGACGATAGCAGGCATGATAGCCACGATTGCCAGGAAGATGGAACCAGGTAAAGTAATTCTTGACATGATAGTATCGAGGTATTCAGCCGTCTTCTTACCAGGTTTGACACCAGGGATGAAGCCACCGTTCTTCTTAATATCTTCTGCCATCTGGTTCGAGTTAATCGTAACAGCGGTGTAGAAGTATGTGAAGGCGATGATCAGGATAAAGAATACGAAGTTATACCAGAAACCGTTGATGTTGGTGAATGCAGCTGCAAATCCACTGAGGCTTTCAGTCTGACGGAAACCAGCGATGGTGATAGGCAGGAACATGATAGCCTGAGCGAAGATGATAGGCATAACGCCAGCAGCATTGACTTTCAGAGGGATGTATTGGCGGACTCCACCATATTGGCGGTTACCGACAACACGCTTGGCATACTGTACCGGGATCTTACGAGTTCCCTGTACGAGGGCGATCGTACCAATCATAACGAAGAACAGGACAATCAACTCGATGACGAGGAGAAGCAGGCCTGAGCCACCCTGGGTGAAACGTGCAGCGCATTCGCCGACGAAAGCACCGGGGAGACGGGCAATGATACCAATCATAATGATGAGGGAGATACCATTGCCAATGCCTTTATCCGTAATCTTCTCACCTAACCACATGATGAACAGGGTACCTGCGCACAGGAGGATGATGGAAGAGATCCAGAAGAAGACACCTGGATTGGATTGATAAGGATCGAAAGGAGTAACTGCTTGGTTAGGAAGCTGATAGATGACATTACGAATGTAACCAGGAGCTTGAACGATGACGATACCGACCGTCAGGTAGCGCATGATCTGGTTCATCTTCTTACGACCACTTTCACCTTCACGTTGCAGACGTTGGAAGTAAGGAATAACCATACCCAACAGCTGGATGATGATAGATGCAGTGATGTAAGGCATAATACCTAATGCGAAGATTGATGCATTACCGAAAGCACCGCCTGAGAACATGTTCAGCAGGCCGAGCAGACCGGTGTTACTTGAGTTTTGCAAGTTAGCCAGTTCGTTCGGGTCGATGCCTGGAATGACGATGAAGGATCCGAAACGATAGATCAAGATGATCAACAGCGTAAAGAGGATACGCTGACGGAGTTCTTCAATCTTCCAGATATTTTTGATAGTGTCAGTAAATCTACCCATAACCAATTAGATTTTTTCGCATGAACCGCCGGCAGCTTCAATTGCTTGCTGAGCTTTGGCTGAGAATGCGTTTGCTTTGACATTCAATTTAGCAGTCAGTTCGCCCTTAGCGAGAATCTTAACGAGTTCGTTGGTATGGACGATACCATTTTCAACGAGTACCTCTGGCGTGATGACAGCGATACCGTTGTCAGCAAGTTTCTGCAAGGTAGAGAGGTTGACTGGGCAATATTCCACGCGGTTAAGGTTAGTGAAACCGAACTTAGGAACGATACGGGCGAGAGGCATCTGACCGCCTTCGAAGCCGATCTTACGCTTTGCGCCAGAGCGTGCCTGAGCACCCTTATGACCACGCGTAGCAGTGCCACCTTTTCCCGAACCCTGGCCACGGCCTAATCTTTTCTTGTTCTTTACAGAACCTTGTGCTGGTTTGAGATTACTTAAATCCATATTATGCAGATTTATTAGTTCAACAATTAAATTTCTTCAATCTTAAGGAGGTGAGCGACCTTATTAACCATACCGGCTAAGCAAGGATTGTCCATGTCAATTTCAGCTGACTGGTGCATCTTTCTCAGGCCAAGGGATTTCAGAGTATCCTTCTGGTCTTGAGGTCTGCCGATACCACTTCTGATCTGGGTGATTCTAACTTTCTTCATCTTTTCAAAAGTTTTTATCCGTTAAACACAGTGTCTAAATCTACACCTCTAAGTTCGGCGACGGTATAAGCATCACGCATCTTGGAGAGAGCGTCGAAAGTAGCCTTCACGACAGAGTGAGGGTTCGATGAACCTTTTGACTTTGCCATGACGTTCTTAACGCCAACGCTTTCGAGGACAGCACGCATAGCACCACCTGCGATGACACCAGTACCAGGGGTAGCTGGCTGTACATACACGTAAGCGCCACTGTACTTACCATATTGTTCGTGAGGCAGGGTACCATTGAGGACCGGAACCTTAATGAGGTTTTTCTTTGCATCATCGACGCCTTTCTGGATTGCTGCGGTAGCTTCCTTGGCTTTACCAAGACCGTAACCGACTACGCCATTCTCATTGCCTACGACGACGAGAGCTGCAAAAGTGAAAGTACGACCACCTTTCGTCACCTTGGTGACGCGGTTGATACTAACGAGACGTTCTTTGTATTCAATCTCGCTTGATTTTACTCTTTTTACATTTTCTGCCATAACAATTAGAATTTTAATCCTCCATTACGAGCTGCATCGGCCAGCGATTTAACTCTACCGTGATACAAATAACCATTACGATCGAAGACGACGGTATTGATACCGGCGGCTTTTGCCTTTTCAGCGATGAGGGCGCCTACCTTGGCAGCCTGTTCGATCTTCGTGATCTTTTCATTTTCGATTCCGTTTTCGCGGGAACTAGCGGCAGCAAGAGCCTTGCCGACTTCGTCGTCAATCAGCTGCACATAAATCTGTTTGTTGCGTCTAAAGACAGACATTCTTGGTCTTTCGGCTGTGCCAGAGATCTTTCTACGGATTCTCTTCTTGATGTTCTGTCTTCTTTCTTC
>X415_White_Rhinoceros__coassemble_103_pt1 | contig 25504 bp, 20 predicted proteins | sample X415_White_Rhinoceros__metabat2_low_PE_005 | metagenome-assembled genome bin X415_White_Rhinoceros
TTGATGGCGGCAAGTTTATTGTTTAGGCGAGCGGCATCCTTATGTTTAACTATTTTCTGAGCAGCTCCATCCCAATCAGACGCTGGCACAAACACATCGGTACTGCGCTCTATGGTTTTTCCGTTGAGAAAAAAGGATACATACACGGGAACTTCACCTTTTGAATTTAGGCGATTTTTCCTTACAACCAATTTGCCTTGTGGCTTCTCTCTTTTCTGTCTGCCCATAACTTTCTATGTTTAGATTTGGAAGAATGCTGCAAAGATACCAAGTTTTTGCCAAGTTTATTATCCTACCCAATACTATTTTCAAAAAAAAGGCACCAGAATTAACTGATGCCCAAGTTTATAAATCTCTAATTCTTAGGGAATATGGGGAAAAACACCCTTAATATTCGTCTTCGTGGAAGAAGAAGTCATCCTTCGTTGGATAATCAGGCCAAAGGTCCTCTATACGATCATAGATTTCTCCCTCGTCCTCAATCTCCTCAAGGTTTTCAATGACCTCTGCAGGAGCACCCGTACGTAAAGCCCAATCTAACAACTCATCACGCGTTGCAGGCCATGGTGCGTCTTCTAATTTTGATGCCAATTCCAATGTCCAATACATAGTCTTTCGGTTTTGAATTTGAGGCTGCAAAAATACACTATTTCTTATTCTTGTCAAGATATTTTTTATACTTTTTTTAATTATCTGTCTCCCAATAACTTTCACCCCTTTTTATTAAGAAGTCAAAATATCGAGCCGACACAAAAAAATAATCCGACAATCTATTTAAATACTTTAAATCCAAATCATTAACGCTCTCATGTGACGCCAATCTCCATGCCTGACGCTCAACACGACGACACACCGAACGACAAATATGAGCCACCGACGCCACCTTGTTCCCCCCTGGAATTACAAACGATTTTAAAGGCGGCAACTGCGCCTCCATCACGTCAATACGCTGCTCCAAAAATACTATATCCTGCTCCTCCAAAACCGGTATCATCTTACTAACCTCCGAACCCGATTCCAAAGCAAAATGCGACTCTATCGTGAACAACTTCCTCTGTATCTCCATCAAATCCTTCCTGTACCCCTCTTCAACACCCTCCATATCCATCAACAACCCAACAAACGAACTCAACTCATCCACCGAACCATACGCCTCTACCCTGTCGTCATACTTCTTCACACGCTTCCCCCCTATCAACGACGTCATTCCTGTATCTCCCGTCTTCGTATAAACCTTATTACTCATAACAATAAAATTAAATATAATTATCCTATTTAATTACAAAATTCTGCTTCTCCATGCCTTCCCTGTAAAGCACCATCCCTATCCGATAAAAATCCAACGTCAAAGTAACGTCTTCATCCTCACAAATAGTATCCCACCAAGCCTCCATATCCCGATTAAAATGATGTCCCTGCACGACAAACAATGTCTCCTCCCCATCTATCTCAACAAAATCACGATGAAAATCATCCTCCCCCTTCAACTCAACATTCACCACTCCCATCGCATTCAAAGTCTCCACAAACTTCCTACCTCTTCCTGAACCTTCAGCATCTCGTCCATAAGCATCGTGATACACAACCATCACCCTGGCATGTGGATTTCCCAGAGCCAAAGCCGCTGCTGCCATCGCCGTCACCTTACCGTACAAATATACACTCTTAGGTTCATAATAAGCGGCATATCGATATAAAAACCTCGCTAATTTACGCTTGCGCATCGTTAAATATCTGCTGCCATCCAATAACCTGCCTACACGATACACCAATTCATAGTCGACATTCGACTTGAAATGCTCCTCGTAAACCTCCGTGTACATCTCATACACAAAAGGAGAATGTATCCTATATGCATTCTTCGCTGAAAACAAATATCTAATATAGCGCAACAAAACACTCATTCGTATTGAATTTTTTGGACATATGACACTAAACGACGAGTCTTGCGCAACATGCTATTCTGCAAAATCTGCGTCCCATATACCACCATGTTCCGTCCATACCATGGCTCTATGCCAACTCTATATTCTTCCTCAAACCCATCAGCTCGATGTAAATAATCTAAATTCAGACTGTGTTGGTCCAACAAAGGCTTGCCATCGTAACCAAAAACCTCATAACGAAGCTTGTGTTCCCTCGGCGACACCACCACCAACTCGTCCTCATAAACCATCTCCGCTGCATGTTCCGATAAGTCCATACACAACGAATTATCAAACTTCACAGAAGTCTGCCAGCACAACCGTCCTTCCTCATCAAAGGCCAACAACACCTCACTGAAAAACTCATAACCATCAAAAATCGTATAGGTAACAGGATACGTCCCATAAAATCCATACTCCAAACGGGTCTCAGTGTGTATGATGGGTCGAAATGCTTCCGCAGCAAAAACCTGCTTATCGCCAAACTGAATCAACCTCGGCAAATAAAACTGAAATGCTATCTCTCCCCTCTCCTTCTTCGACCCCCTCTCTCTACGAATTCGTTCTTCGTTGACTAACACACGGTCATAGGAGGTCAATGCATGCTCAATGTCAGGCATATCCTTAAAAAGATACGTCTTGGTCAAAGGCTTTTCACCAACAAACTTCATCCAAGTCACTCCTACAGCAGAACGGTCGAAATCTTCCGTCACTCCCTTGATGGTGGTCTTCTTCTGAGTCTCCCTCTCCAAGGTTGCATACACCACAAGATGATGCTGCCCATCAAACGCAAAACACATCCTCCCTAAACCCGAATTCTCTCCATTTTCAAATCGTTGATGGCTAACCAATGAACCTGAACTCGAATAAACCCAAAACGAAGTCGCCCTATACCGCTTGTCAACATATTCACGAACCGCCAACACAAACCTCTTCTCAAACTCATCACCACTCAACTGGAAGTTAACAAAGCTCTCACCTGCCGTGGCTCTGACCATTCTTTTTTGACCGGATTCCAAATCATAAAACTGCAAATACCCACCCCCCGATTTCTCATTAATCGACAACACCATCGTAGCATCAACAATTGCCAAAGAATGAAATACCGACTTCCCAACTACATGGTCAGAAAACGTGGTAAAAGTATTAGAAATCCTGTCGTACGACACAACAAAAAATGTTGTAGAATCATGATTTTGAGTCTTTTCTGGACAAAAAACAACAACTGCATACTTCGACGAAGCTACCCCATCAAACAATTCCAATTTGTCAGGAAGCGGTATCGACTCAACTTGCTGCTCATAGAGACTGCTGTCAACACTCACAAAGTTCCAAAGTCGATTCTTCTCCTCATCGAGCTGGTCCGATTCTACAACGAACATACCCCCCTGCTCATGGAACGAAACAAATTTCGCATCCATATCCTGTTTCCAATGCTCCACTTCATAACGCGCCGTCTCAATCTGCTGCGAGATACAACAGAACGACAACAAGAGAGCACCGATAAGCAAGAGAGTTTTTCGCATATAAAAACAGACGCGAGAGAGCCGACATCCCATCTTCACACCCAACAAGGTGCTCCGACCGACGTCACGCTTTCTCGCGTCACGCTATTTTAGAATTTCACAAAACGTGCAATTTCCTTGGTACCGTCAGCATAACGGACGCTCAGGAAATAAACACCATTTTCAAGTGTTGCAACATTCATAGAAGCCTGACCTGCGCGCATGCTTTCAGCAGCAACCATACGACCACTGAGGTCGTAAACGCTAACCTGTGCATCATTGCTCAGCTCGAAACGAACCATGTCAGCAGCTGGGTTAGGCATTACGCTTAAGGTAGCCACAGCCTCATCAGCAACAGCTAAAGGCTGTTCGCCAATAAGCAGAATATTGTCGACTTCCCATGCAGCAGCAGCTGTGGTAGATGAAGTGTAAACGAAAGCAATATAGAAAGTCTCACCAACAAAATTGGAGATGTTCATCACACCAGATTCAACCCATTCGTAATTGTCGGTCGACCAATCAAACATATCGGTAAGTTCATCCCATGAATAATCACTTGGCTCGCTGACACCATCGTAATCCGATGATACCATCAAACGAAGTGCATCACCCTCAAACTTGGTAGCAGAAGTGAATGACATGTTGATGATTGCATACATACCATCTAAAGCAGGACTAATCAGCCAGTCTTCGTTAGCATTGTCAACGCCATTGGCGTAACCATTCATATTGGCATAACCATTACCCTGATAAGAAGCCTGACGCCAAGTCTGGTCGCCATACACATCGTAAGCCACAAAGTCGCCAAGATCTGCTTCAAATCCTTCATTCAAAAGGATGTGGACGTCAGCAGTAGTAGCATCTGCCGTTGGATAACTGCCACTGGTCTTGTAATCGATGTTGTCACCAGCATTGGTATAAGGGAAGATTGCAAAATGATACGTGGAGTTTGCGTCAAGGTTGGTGAAAGTGCAAGTCTGAACACCATAGCCAACGTTCACTGCAAGAGCGCTGTTTGCTACTGGAGTGCCATCAACAGGAACTGTGATGGAACCCTTGGAAGCAAGCACGAGATAACGAGCAGGAAGCTGTTCGCCAGTAGCATCCGTCCAGCTCAAAGTCACATCCACCATATTGACTGATGCCGTGAAGTTGGTAGGATAGTTGCTTGGTTCTGGGTCCGGTTCTGACTGACCACCAGCCTTGTAGAAATAAACACGAGCAATGATGTTGGACGATTCCTTATAGCAACCAAATAAAGGAGAACCATTGGATGCATTCAGGTTGAAACGCATGTAGCACTGGTCAACACCACCGTTGGACACTGGAATGCCACCGCCATCAGCTTCAAAAGTGATGTCCCACTTACCGTTGTCGGTCAATTCAGTCTGAGTCTTTAAATAGTTACCACCACCAGGTGCGTTAAGATATCCGCCCTTGGCTTCATCATAAAGAGTCCATGCACCTGCATTGCCACCCAAAGTCATCTCGAAAACATCGGTCTGACTGTTTGGATCAGTACCAGGAACCAAAGTGACACTGCCGCCATTCTCAGTAACAGCGATAGCATTACGGTTGTTCGACTTCTGATAACTCATTGCATAAGCATTGCCATCGTCATCAAAACCAACAAGGACGTATTTTGCACCAACTTCAAGACCTGAAGCTGAAGTGATTTTGCTGTATGTAGTCTGAGCCTGCACCGACATGCCAAAAACAGCTACAAACGCTAAAGTAATGATAGATAGTAAATTTTTCATCATTTGTGTGGTATTAATTTTGTATTATGTTAATTATCTTCCTTTTGAATACGTTCCACGGATTTGATTTCGGGGATGACTTTCTTCATCACGCTTTCGATTCCGTTTTTCAAAGTTTGAGTGCTATGGGGACAGTTGCCACAGGCACCAGTGAGCTCAACCATCACAACCATATCGTCGGTGAGTTCTACAAAATGCACATCTCCCCCATCGGCCTGAAGATAAGGCCGCACCTGTTCAATCACGTTCTTGACTCTTCTTATAATCTCTTCTCTTTCCATATTCTCAACTATTAATGATTTTGGCAGCGATAGCATCGAAGGAAGCCGTAACAGGTGAATCTGCATCCAAAGCTAATGGAGTGCCGTTATCACCACATTCTGCAATCTTTTCAACAATCGGAATCTGTCCCAAAAGCGGTATCTCAAGCTGCTCAGCAAACTGCTGTCCCGTCTCCTTGCCAAAGATATAATACTTCTTTTCTGGCATATCAGAAGGAGTAAAATAAGCCATGTTTTCAACAAGGCCATACAGAGGAATCTGGAGAGCCTCTTCCTTGAACATCATCGCTGCACGCAACACGTCTGCAAATGCTACTTGCTGTGGAGTTGTCACGATGACTGCGCCAGTAACATTGAACGACTGAGCTAAAGTGAGCTGTATATCGCCTGTTCCAGGAGGCATATCCACAACCAACCAGTCGAGTTCTCCCCAAAGCACATCGTTCATCAGCTGATTCAAAGCACTGGTTGCCATAGGTCCACGCCAGATAAGTGGACGGTCAGGATTCACAAAGAAACCAATTGACATCAGTTTGATGCCATAACGTTCAATAGGAATCATAACAGCCTTGCCATCTTTCTCAAAACAGGCGGGTTTCTCATCTCCAGTACCAAACATGGTGGGGACAGATGGACCATAAATATCGGCATCAATCAAACCGACTCTCTGATTGGCACGAGCAAGAGCAACAGCAAGGTTTGCAGCTACGGTCGACTTACCCACTCCACCTTTACCAGAGGCAACGGCAATGATGTGCTTCACCTTCGTAAGAGCAGTCTCTTCTTCAACTACCTTAATATCTATCTGAATTTCGCCGAACACCTCTTTCAGAGTACGTGTAGCGGCGTTTACTACGATGTCATTCTTAGGGTCATCTTTGTGCTCCATGATAAGGTCAAAGCGCACCGAATCACCCATTACCATCAAATTGTCAACCATCTTCAAGGCGACAATATTATCTCCCTTCGGGAAATAGATGACGTCCTTCAGGACTTCTAAAACATTATCTTTATTAAGCATGATTTCAATTATTGACGCTGCAAAGTTAGTAAAAAGTTAGAATTTCAGTGACATAAGCCTTATAGCGTAAGGTCGGCTTCTGTCATATTCACCACATCAATCAAATCCTGCGGACTCAGTTTAAATTGTAGTCCTCGGACTCCTGCACTGACATATATGTAATCAAACAAGATACAGGTCTCGTGGATAAAAGTCGGGAACTGTTTCTTCATCCCAACAGGCGAACATCCACCGCGGATATACCCCGTTAGAGGCAACAATTCCTTCATCGGTATCAAATCACAACTTTTGTTGCCTGTGGCCTTGGCTGTCTTCTTCAAGTCAAGCTCTTCGTTGCCTGGAACCACACACACAAAATAACCAATCTTATCGCCTTTCAACACCAAAGTCTTGAAGACCTGATTGATATCTTCGCCCAGTTGATTGGCAATATGCTCAGCACCTAAATCGCTTTCGTCGACTTCATATGGTACCAAATCATATTGTATCTTCTTTTGATCGAGGATACGACAAGCATTGGTTTTATTGATTTTTTCTTTCGGCATGATTTATTTCTTGTGTTCTACCACCCATTTACGAGCATTCACAAATGCCTCAATCCATGGGCTGACTTCATCGTTTTTACGATCATCAGGATAGTAAGCCCATTGCCATGGCAAGAAGGCACGCTCCAAGTGAGGCATCATGGCTAAGTGACGGCCATCGTTGGAACAAACGCCTGCCACAGCCCAGTCACTGCCATTAGGATTACCTGGATATTCTTCCTGACCATAAGTCATCACGATATCATATTTGTCGCGATAGCATGGGAAATAGAACTTGCCTTCTCCGTGAGCTACCCACACGCCAAGACGACGACCTGAGAGACTCTTCAGCATCACACTCTTGTTTTGGGCAATCTCGACATTAAGGAAGGATGACTCAAATTTGTGGGAGTCGTTATGCAACATAGCTGGATGCTCATCATGGTCTGGATAGATAAGACCAAGTTCCATCATCAGCTGACAGCCATTGCAAACACCAAGACTCAGAGTATCTTCACGTGCATAGAAGGCATCCAAGGCTTTCTTGGCTTTTTCGTTGTAAAGGAATGCACCAGCCCAACCCTTTGCTGAACCCAAGACGTCGGAATTTGAGAATCCTCCTACGAAAGCAATCATGTTGACATCCGTAAGGTCTTCTCTTCCACTGCTCAAGTCGGTCATGGTCACGTCTTTGACATCGAAACCAGCAAGATAGAGAGCATAGGCCATCTCACGGTCACACTGGCAACCCTTCTCGCGGATGATAGCTGCTTTGACACCCGTAGTACCACGACGATGCATGTCGATACCCAAATCAACAGCTCTACCCGTGAAGCTGCGGCCAAAGCTATAGTGCAAATATTGTTTCTTATAGTTTTTATAGCGCTCCAAAGCCTTCTTCTCACCACTCTGCTTGCGGTCGAGGAGATAAGATGACTTATACCAAACATCACGCAGTGCATCGATATCGAAGACATAGTTATGTTCTGCGTGCTTGATGGTAATTCTGCGCTGTTTGCAAGGCTTACCAAGGACTTTGAAGCTGACACCCAGTTCATGGAGAAGCTTCTCTGCAGTACCATCGTCGCTGACTTGAATCACTACCGATGGCTTTTCGCTGAACAGCAGAGCGATAAGGTCTTCTTCAGCAAACGCCTTGAAATCGAGTTCCATACCACATTCGGTATTGGCAAAGTTCATCTCAAGGAGAGTGGTGATGAGACCACCAGCTGATACGTCATGACCTGCCATGATGAGACCGCCTTCGATGAGACGCTGAATGGCGTTGAATGCCTTCTTGAAGTAGGCAGGACTCTTCACATCAGGAGTAACCTGTCCAACAGCGCCAATAGCCTGAGCAAAACTGCTGCCGCCTAATTCAAATCCATCCTTTGAGAAATCGATATAAAGAAGTCGGCTGTCCATCTTCGTCTTCATCACTGGGCGGACAGTCTTGCGAATCTCGCTGACTTCACCGGCAGCCGAAACGATGACGGTTCCTGGAGCAACAACCTTGTTACCATCTGGATATTTCTGAGTCATGGAGAGAGAATCTTTACCCGTTGGGACGTTGACGCCTAATGCCACGCAATAGTCGCTCAAAGCCTTCACTGCGGTATAAAGACGTGCTGTCTCACCTTCCTGCTTGGCTGGCCACATCCAGTTGGCACTCAGCGATACACCCGACAGATTACCATCAATAGGAGCCCAAACAAGGTTCGTCAAGGCCTCCGACACCGACAGGCGAGAACCTGCAGCTGGATCAACCAAAGCCGGAATAGAAGCATGTCCCAAAGCGGTGGCAATGCCTCTGACTCCGTTATAGTCAAGAGCGCTGATACCCAAGTTACTCAAAGGAAGCTGTATCTCACCAACACACTGCTGCTGAGCAACACGACCCGTAACGGAACGGTCGACCTTATTCGTCAGCCAATCCTTACATGCTACAGCCTCAAGCTGCAGGACTTTCTCGAGATACTTGTGTATATCACGTTTTGTATAGCTAATCTTCTTGAAATGATAAGGCTTTGATGCATCGTGAAGAATCGTCTTAGGTGCACTTCCAAAGAAATCAGAGATGGCAAGGTCAATCGGTGCAGTTCCTTCCTTGCGGACAAAACGCAGACGTTCGTCACCAGTCACCTGACCGACTTCGTAATAAGGAGCACGCTCACGTTCAGCTGTACGACGCACTAAGTCAAGAGCATCTTTCTTCACCAAGAGTCCCATACGCTCCTGCGATTCATTACCAATGATTTCCTTATCCGACAAGGTGGGGTCACCAACAGGCAGATTGTCAACATACACAACACCACCTGCATCCTCAATAAGTTCCGACAAGCAGTTGAGGTGACCGCCAGCACCATGGTCATGAATGCTGCGAATCGGATTTTCTTCCATCTCTGCCATGGAACGAATGACGTTACTTACACGTTTCTGCATCTCCGGGTTGGCACGCTGCACTGCATTGAGTTCAATAGCATTGCTGTATTGACCTGTATCAACACTTGACACAGCACCACCGCCCATGCCGATACGGTAGTTATCGCCTCCAAGCACCACGATGATGTCGCCCGTTTCAGGCTCCAGCTTCTTGGCATCTTCTTTCTTGGCAAAGCCAATACCACCTGCCAGCATGATGACCTTATCGTAACCCAACATCTGTTCTTCCTGGTGTTCAAAGGTAAGCACACTTCCGTTGATGAGAGGCTGACCGAACTTATTGCCGAAATCTGAAGCACCGTTAGAAGCCTTAATAAGAATCTCTTCAGGAGTCTGATACAACCACTTACGAGGTGCAGCATTCTGTTCCCAGCTACGGCCTTCTTCAGTACGAGGATAAGAAGTCATATACACCGCAGTACCTGCTAATGGGAGACTGCCTTGACCACCAGCGAGACGGTCACGAATCTCTCCTCCACTACCCGTTGCTGCACCATTGAAAGGCTCCACAGTGGTAGGGAAGTTATGCGTCTCAGCCTTCAACGAGATGATGGTGTTGATATCCTTCAGCTCAAAACAAGATGGCTGGTCAGGCTTGCCTGGAGCAAACTGCTCGACTTTAGGTCCTAAAATGAAAGCCACGTTATCCTTATAAGCCGACACTAACTTATTGGGATTTTCTTTCGAAGTCTTCTTGATGAGTGCAAATAATGAACTCTCTTTCTTCTTTCCATCAATGATAAAGGTTCCATTGAAGATTTTGTGACGGCAGTGCTCAGAATTGACCTGTGCAAAGCCATATACCTCACTATCAGTAAGCTTACGACCAATCTTCTCTGAGATACCCTTCAAATACTCCATCTCTTCGACACTCAAAGCTAAACCTTCTTGCTGGTTATAACTTTCAATGTCATCAATATACTTCAATGGCTCTGGCTTGCGGTCAACGGTAAATACCGTCTGGTCCAAATTTTTGTATAAAGCCTGGAGCATTGGGTCGTATGGTGCGTCCTTTGAATCCACATGATGGAATTCCTCAATACGCAAGATGCCTTCAACGCCCATATTCTGGGTGATTTCTACAGCATTCGTACTCCATGGAGTAATCATCTCGCGACGAGGACCCACAAAAAAGCCTTTTAAAGTCTTCTCTTTTATCAAGCTGGCCTTGCCAAAAAGCCATGAAAGACGTGAAAGAAAATCGGAACTCAGTTCAGAGATGGAATCAACAGCGATAATACGCTGATTTCCAGATTGGAAGAAAGATATCATATTTGTGTCTTTTTATGCTGTTTGTTGCGTGCAAACTTACATAAAAAAACAACACCTTCGGCAAGAAAAGTCAATTATCGGACAAACCATTCAACATATGAGCCAGGAGTTTCCTGCAAACGAATGCTGTACAAAATAACACCTGTGGGCAAAACGGGTTGAAGTCGTTGTACCATATCCAAAATGAGGTTCTCAGAAGTGGGTTGATAATCCGTCACCACCACCTTCTCAAACTCGCGTTCGACAATGGCTATGAAATCGGAAGCCATCGTTGATGGAACCACCAATGAATGATCCAATTTATTGACAATTAAATCATTGACAAGACATTTCAAATCATGAAGGTCCATCACCATACCGTTTTTAGGATTCTCGCTATCGTTTATAGGCTCACCTTCAACAGTCACGCGAAGTTCGTAGGAATGTCCGTGCAAGTTACGGCATGGCCCGTCATAGCCTTTCAGCACATGCGCCATGTCGAAATGAAATATCTTTGTCAGCCGCATCATTTCACAACAAGTTTCATATTGACAACCACCTGTCGTCCATTCATCAGTCGCAGACAATAGAATCCAGCCTGAAGGTCCTTCGGCAGGGTCAAAGTATAATCGACTTCATTGGTGACGCACATTTTGAGCATGGTCCTTCCGCTCAAATCACAGATAACAAGATTATTCACCTCTTGATTCTGTTTCTTGAAAGTCAACGTGCCGCCACGACGAACTGGATTAGGATAAAAATAAGGCTCACTGTCGCTTATCTCAAGTGTACTGGTACCAGAAACCACAAACGATGCACGAATCGTGTGACCTGCTGTGACATTGGAGAAAGTATAGGTCGAAAGAGCACCTTTCGACACGCCGTCAACTTTAACGTCAGAAACAACATATCCCTGGTCGGGGGTAATGGTAAAGGTAACATTTTGACCATAATCCACTGTCACATTGCCACTTGGAGTGATGCTACCATGAGCATCCGCCGAAGCAACAATAGTGTGACTCGTACCCGTCCAGTTAGGGTCCCAAATCATATTGGCATAATCAGGATTGTCGATAAAAGGATTACGATTGTGTTGATAATCGTTATATATGGTATTATTTCTATCGATTTCTTTCTGACTGACAGGATCCAATTCATTCCAACGGAGCAACATATCGATTGCCCAGCTTTTCAGTTCTGATTTATTGGTCATATCGCTGGATTTCCAGCCAGAGTCTTCTCCATAGTAGCGCACGCTCATATAGAAGAGAGCGCGGGCAAAGTCGCCTTTGTATTCATCGATAGGTTCAAAGACGGTTCCTGAATAGCCAGGGGTCTTGGAAGTACCTAATTTTGAACCATTTTGAGAAGTCCAACTGGCAGATCTAACTTCTCCGAAGGGGTAGTTACTACGACGGTTGTTGACATAACCATCGGTAGGAAAGATATGATGCAGGTCGGTACGTGGTGTCGTCTGGTCGTTGAACCAGCTTTGTGGCCACGAGTGCTCACGATTGTAGCAGTCGCCTTCGCCCGAATAGTTGCCACATTGGTCGTTGCCAAGATGGAAGGTGTAGGGAGGATTGCCGTTAGGACGGTCGGAATACATATCCCATACAATGCCGTTGCCTTTATTGTCGGTACTCCAGAAGGCATTCCAGATTTGGGCATAGGAGATAGAAGAATGGTCCTTGATGATGTTATGCAATGCGGATTTCAGCTGATTGCCTGTAAGACCTTCGGCAGAATGATAATAGCCTGCAGGTTGTGCAATGGAGCTGAGACTCCAAACAAAAAACAAGATAACAAAAGACAGTCGTTTCATCATATCTACAATCTTAGATTTGCATTAAGTCGGTAAACATAAACAAGATGGCGATGACAAGCATAAACACAGAACCCGAAAATTCGATAAAGCTTGTGTTACGGAGCATCTTAGGGCCATAGGGAACGCGGATGGACAGGATGGTCCACAAAGCAGCAATCCCTGCAAGGACAAGGTAATACCAATCGCCAAAAGGCATAAAACCTGGTCCAACAATACCCATCAAAAGCGTGTTCATGGAAGTCAAGATAGCGACTAAGAGGAAACCCCAATTCGAGGTGAACGAATACAAGCGTTTACCTTTGAGCACCTTCATAGAGTCGATAAACATCTTAATTGCCACGATAATCATCATCGCGAAGACGAGATAGCGCAGCGTATCGCCAAAGAGATAATCCACTAAAGTGCCTAACAGATAGCCTATTAGGGCCATCAAGGCATGCGTGGCACCAAAAACCAAGGAAATCACAACACGTCGAGCCGGCGTGCCAATGCCTTTTGGCTCCAACCCTACAGCAAGAGGTACAATGCTGGTAGTCAGAGCGATGACATAGATTATGCTAATAATAATCGCTGCAGTGCTCACTTCATAATGGTATTAAGCCGCAAAGATAATACTTTTTGTTATTAGAAGTTGTTTTGAATTTGTTTCCCGAATATTTTATAGGGGTTTGAGACCAATTTGGACTATCGTTGAGTGAAAAACAACGATAACAGCCTCATTCATCTCAGTATCAAAAAAAACAAGAGCCCCAGAATCAATCATAGGGCTCTTGTTTGATAAAACTTAGCCAATGGCCAACAGTCAATGGTTTATTTCAGTCTTCTGAACTGGCAGGTGAAGTGACGCATGAGTTCAGCTTCCCAGGTGATTTCCAGACCACGGGTAATGGTATCGCGGCGGTCGTACACATTCTTGAGAGCAGCTGCGATGACATCCATATGGTTGTTGGTATACACACGACGTGGGATGCAGAGACGCACGAAGTCGAGGCCACCGAAACGGTTTTCACGGGTGACTGGGTCACGGTCAGCAAGCACATAACCGATTTCGCAGGCACGGATACCAGCTTCGAGGTAGAGTTCGCAAGTCAGGGTCTGAGCTGGGAATTCTTCCTTTGGAATCTTAGTCAGGACCTTGTCAGCATCAACGAAGATGGCGTGACCGCCAGCAGGACGCTGATAAGGAATTCCGTATTCATCAAGACGGTCAGCAAGGTACTGAACTTGTTTGATACGGGTTTCAATCATGTCGAAGTCAAGATTTTCGCGAAGACCGACTGCGAGAGCATCCATATCACGGCCATTCATACCACCATAGGTGAGGAAGCCTTCAAATGGGATACAGAAACGTTTAGCGCCTTCGTACCATTCTTCCTTACGGGTAGCGATGAAACCGCCCATATTGACGAGACCGTCCTTCTTTGCTGACATCGTCATGCTATCAGCATAGCTGAACATTTCCTTTGCGATTTCAGCGATGGTCTTATTCTCGTAACCCTTTTCACGGGTCTTGATGAAGTATGCGTTTTCAATGAAACGAGCTGAGTCGATGTTTACTGGCACGCCATATTTGTGGCAGAGTTCACAGGTCTCACGGATGTTCTGCATGCTGACTGGCTGACCGCCAACAGTGTTGTTGGTGACGGTGAGAACCATGAATGGAACGTTGCCCTTGTTTTCCTTCAGAACCTTTTCGAGCTTGTCGAGACCGACATTACCCTTGAAAGGAACTTCAAGTTGGGTGTCATGAGCTTCGTCGCAAGTGACGTCGATAGCAAATGCCTTACGGCTTTCGATATGACCCTTGGTGGTGTCGAAGTGTGCATTGCCAGGGATAATCATACCAGGCTTTACGAGGTAGCTGAACAGAACGTTTTCAGCAGCACGGCCCTGGTGGGTAGGAATGACGAATGGGAAACCAGTGATTTCGGTCACGGTATCCTTGAAGTGGAAGAAGCTGCGAGCTCCTGCATAGCTCTCATCACCCATCATCATTGCACTCCATTGACGGTCACTCATAGCGCCGGTACCTGAGTCGGTGCAAAGGTCGATGTAAACTTGGTCGCTCTTCAGCATGAAAATGTTGTTATGGGCTTCTTCAAGCCACTTTTCACGTTCTTCGCGAGTGGATTTCTTGATAGGTTCAACCATCTTGATTTTCCACGCTTCTGCAAATGGTAATTCCATGATATTATTAATTTTAAGTTATTATATATGAATAAATTAAATGATTATTTCAGTAGAAAAAGAATTCAAAAGCAAACAACACAACTTGCTGGGATAGACCTTAGAATCTATCGCGCTCTTTGACGTTGATATAGTTTGTTTTTTCTACCATTGAGGATTTCTTTGGTGCAGATTCTATTATGCGCTTCAAAATTACAAAATATTTCATTTCAAAGTGTTTCTTTTCAAGAAAAACATTTATTTCCTATATTTGCGACACTCAAAAGAATAAATCTAAATCTCATATCATTATGTTTAAATTCAAATCATTATTATTAGCGGGTCTTCTGCTTGTCAGTTTCACCATGACGGCACAGGAGGACCAAGAGATGCTTGATGGTGCATGTTGCACAAGCATTATGGTGGGCAAGAATGCCTCCACCGACGGTTCAGTCATCACCTCTCACACCTGTGATGGACGCTATCGCACCTGGATGCGTTGGGAAGCTGCAGCCGACCACAAAGAAGGAGAAATGCACAAAGTGTATAAAGGCACCATGCACACTGAAGATCCTTTCGACAACCGTGGAGTTGAACTCGCTGGCGAGATTCCTCAAGTTGCTCACACCTATTCTTATCTTAACACCGCCTATCCTTGCCTTAACGAGAAACAATTGGCAATCGGTGAGACGACATTCTCTGGTCCCGATACACTTGTTAATAAAGATGGTATGTTCATGATTGAGGAACTGGAACGTGTAGCCCTCATGCGTTGCGACAATGCACGCGATGCCATCCAACTCATCGGCAAACTCATCAAGGAATATGGTTATGGCGACGGTGGCGAATGCATCACCATTGCTGATAAGAACGAAGTTTGGCACATGGAAATCCTCGGCGAGGGTCCTGATAAAATCGGTGGCGTATGGGCCGCTAAACGCATTCCTGACGACGAAGTAGGTGTCAGTGCTAACATCTCACGTATCGGCAAACTCGAACGCAAAAGCAAGGATTTCTACTGCTCCGACAACTGCGAAAAAGTCGCCAAGCAATATGGTCTTTGGGACGGAAAGGGTGATTTTGTGTTCTACAAAGCCTTCCATAGCAGCTACGGCGGAGGCAAGAACTTCAGCGACCGCGAATATTTCATTCTCAGCCAACTCGCTCCTTCTCTGAATCTCACCCGTGACTTGGACGAACTCCCATTCTCTGTGAAACCCGACGAAAACGTCGATGTGCGCAAGGTCATGGAACTCTTTAGAAGCACCTATGAAGGCACTGATATGGACATGACGCAAAACATCAAAATCGTCAACCAAAAGCGTCTTGAAGACGGCACCGTCGTCGACGACACCGTCATCAGTCCTATTGCTAACCCTTGGATGGCTGGTACCACCCAAAAGACCCTTAATTACCTTGCTCCTGGCACCGTTGAATTCCACCGCACAGTCTCCGTTGCCTGGAGTTCCTACAACCACATCATCCAATGCCGCAGCTGGGTGCCCGACGAGATTGGTGCAATCTGCTGGATGGCATGCGACAACCCTGGTCAAAGCCCTCGCATCCCTATCTTCTCAGGTTCAACTACTGTTCCTGATGGATTCGACAAATGCGGTCAACTGCGTCATCGCGACGAGGCCTGGATTTGGCACTACCGCAAAGCCAACAAACTGGCCACCGTCATGTGGGGCCGCACCAAAGACGTGGTCCTTGGCAACGTGACACGCTTCGAACAAAAGGCTCTCGACGAGATGCCTGCCTTGGAGAAGAAAGCACAAAGCCTCCTCGATGAAGGAAAGACGAAAGAAGTAACCAAACTCCTCAACCAATACACTTCCGATTTCGCTGGCTCTACCCACCAAGCCTGGAAAGAAATGGAAGATAAATTCTGGTACTGGTTCAGCATGGGATTCTAATCCTTCTGCTCTATCACAAAAAAAGGCTGGGACCTCACAGGTCCCAGCCTTTTTTATCGGTATAAATTACTGTTAATTCTGAGAAACTTTGATTTTGACAACGCTTCCTAAATCACCTGTAATCACCACAAAGCCTCTTCGTGGAGTGGTAGCAGGATTGCGTTCAACGATTAAATCAAACGACCCATCGTTGTCGCCTTCTCTTACTGAGAAATCCATCCAGTCCTCACCCTCTATCGTCCAATGCTGATTAGAAGTGATTTGAATAGGCTTGGTTCCACCAGCGGGTTGGAAGACAACCGTTTCTATATCAACATCCAAAATTGGAAGAATAGCACCATTCGTCTGTTGAGAGATGGAAACTGTCACCACCAACTGCTCGTTATAGCGGATAGTGAGATGGCCTGTACGGAGCTCTGATGTAGTATTCTCAGGAATGTTGATAATCACAACTCCATTGCCTGAGCCAGTGGAAACAGGCAATTCAACCCACTGAGGAGCTCTAACAGTCCAGTCGACATTTGAAGTAACATCAATGGTATACACACCACCTTCGACAGGTGCTTCAATTTCTAAAGGTGTAGCCGTCAGATAAGGCTGTATCGTTCCAGATGCCTGGTGTAAAGTGATGATTTGAGTGATACCCAATGACATCACGGTAACACGGGCAGTGCGCTCTCCAATGAAATCATTTTTCTCGGCAATAATAGAGAAGGAGCCCTGACCAGAGCCCGTTTCCGTAGAAATGCTATACCAGTTAGCCAAGCCACTAACCGTCCATTCTGCATCACAATCAACGGTGACAACTTGTTCACCACCCTGTGCAGTGAAATCAATCATGAGAGGACTGACTAACAGATAATGTGGATCAGGTGCAGGACGCTGAGTGACAGTAACAGGGAAGTTATCGTCACCGGCTGCAAAGACGATGACGCCGTTTCTACCCACCAGTTCCACGTTCTCGTCAACCGTTACCTCTACATCGGTACTCTCAGCAGCATGATCGGTGCTGACATGGACCCATTCGGGTTTGGACTCAATCGTCCATGCCTGAGCTGAAACCACCGACAAGGTCTTTGAATCAGTCTCTGCATAGTCAAAAGAGAGACTGCTTGGGGTGACAAAGATATTCTCAATTACGCCATTGCCTTGAACAACGGTGAATGACAGCGCCAAAATATCGGCTGTCACAAACAGCTCTGCAGAACGAGTGTTGACATCACCTTCGATATTAGGCTGAATATAAAGTGTCACAGTGGCATCACCTTCGCCTTCGCTTGGAGAAGGGGTAATCCATGCAGGCACGTCTTGAAGTTGCCAATGCGTGTTGCACATAATACCTAATTGTACTGTATCACCGGCACTATGGGCCACAATCATATCCGTTGTGATGGCAAGGTATGTTTCTTCAACAACAGAGAAACCTTGACTCACACTAAGAGAGGTTTCATTATCTTTTGAGCTCACTTTCACAGTACCCTGACGGAATTCCGTGAAAGGATTCTTATCTGCAGACACTCTAAGTTCCGTATCGCCATCGCCCGACATAGGTGAAACCGTAAGCCAGTCAGATACACTAGAGACGGACCAGGCACCATTCGATTGGAGAAGCACTGTGGCATAGCCCCCATCAGGATTGATTTCGCATGAATCCACAGCAAACTTCACTTCAACTTTCTTCCTACATCCAACCACAACGAGAAGAAGAGTCAAGGCGACAAGCAAAAAATTCAGTTTTTTCATAGTTTGAAATTGGTGATTTTGTATCAATGATTATAGAATGGCAAAGATAGAAAGAATTTGGGAATTTATTTCTTAAAAATAAAAAAAGGCTGGTAAAAACCAGCCTTTTATTATCTTATTTGATAAAGAATCAATAGAAGAGGACTCTGTTATCATTAACTTCAACCATGTCTCTCAAAGCATTATAGATGCTGTTATTGAGGACCTTGTTGTTGAATTGTGAAGTCTTTTCTTTCAGAACAGCGCTGAAGTCGCTCGTTTCGGCAGGTTGCTGAATCTTAACATTCTTGATAATGAATGCGCTGGAGTTACCTGCGACTGGACCAACCACATCACCTTCCTTCATACCCATGATGGTACCAACCATGTCAGCTTCAACACCGAAGTTGCCGAGGACACGTGAATCAAGGTTGATGTCGTTAACGCTAGTGCTTTCAGCATTGAGTTCGCTAACCATTCTATCATAGTCAGTGCCACAAGCTTTCATCTTTTCAACTGCAATCTCACCCTTCTTCTGGTTAAGAATCTGATACTTGGATTGATCAGCAACGATGCTCAAAGGAGCATATCCTTCAGGAACGATATTGGTCAGAGCAGCAACAACAAACATATTGTCGAGGTCGAAAATCGTTGAGAGATCACCAACTTTGGTCTTATCGTCGAAAGCCCAACGGACAATCTGACGTGGATTGTCAATACCAGTAATCTGATAGGTAGCTGAGTTCATCTTAGGCATGGTGCGCTTGGTGAGGCCTTCAGCTTCGATAGCAGCGTTGAACTGATCGTAGGTGCGGTTTTCAGTAGCGAATTTGTTAGCAACTGCGAAGACATCCTGATAGGTCTTGGTGCTAGCTGAAACTTCGTGTGAAAGGACGGCTAAGCGAGCCTTTGGCTGCATTTCAGTCTTGCCAGTGACATAGATGATATGGAAACCAAATGGTGATTCAACTTTACCAATGGTACCCACTGGGTTATTCATAACGAATTCGTTGATAGAAGTGACCATGACGCCATCGCGGAACCAATCGAGATCACCACCCTTTTCAGCGGAACCTTTATCGGTTGAGAATTCGGTAGCGAGGGTAGCAAACATTTCGTCTTTGTTCTTGGCTTTCTTCAACACGTTGAGGAGGCTGTCGGCAACTGCTTCAGCTCTTTCCTTAGTGGTGATAGTATCTTCGCTGCGAAGAGCACCCTGATAGGTAAGGAGAATGTGACTAGCCTTCAGAGAGTCAGCACGGTTCTGCATGTCAACAATGCGAACGAGGTTGTAAGCGTTGTTGTCGAAGTAAGGACCATAAACGAAGCCAGCTTCATTACCACCATCAAAGATTACGTTTTCAATGGCTGCAGAAACATCTTTGCGACCCATCCAAGTGCTGTCGTAACGATTGTCGGAGTTAGCATTGACGAAGCTCATCACATTGTCGGTAGTGGTGAAGTCGTTCTTCAGGCTTTCAACGATTTCCTGAGCATCTTGATTATCTTGTGCAGATGGGAGGATGTCGAAGACCACGTATTCGATGTCGCGAGTTTCATCGGTTTCGAATCTGTACTTGTTTTCTTCGTAGAATTTCTTGTTGTCCTTATCGGTGACGACTACGGTTGAATCAGCGATGTTGGCATAACGGAGAGCGATGACATCAGCGCTAGCCTTGGTGTTCTTGTTTTCGTAGTATTTCTGAGCCAGTTTGGATGGAACATAATAGGAAGCCTTGACTAAGTTGTTGAACTTGGTCTCGAGGCGGTTTTCCTTGATTGACTTTTCGAATTCAATCCACTGGTTACGGTTCTCGATTGGGAAATTGTCGAGGTTCGTAAGATAATACTCAAGCATCTCTCTATTGAAGTTACCTTCACCGTCGGAGAAGTTCTGGATAACCCACTGATGAGGTTCATCACCCATGAACTGGTCGTAAAGTTCTTCAGAAGAAACCGTCATGCCAAGAGCTTCATATTCCTTGTTCATGATGTGATCCTTAATCATCTGTTCGAGAGTGCTGTTGTAAACACTATAGGTCTGTTGTGAACTAAGGCTGTTGCCATAGTTTCTCTTCATATTTTCGAGGTTCTTGTTCTTCAAATCCTCAAAATCCTTGTAAGGGATTTTTTCACCATCGACAACTGCGACATTGTATTCGCGGTGTCTACCTGTACTTTGGAAAAGGTCTTGAAGGACAAACGCCAAAAGAGCGAGACCAATAATTGCAATCAACAATCCTGAGTGCTTTCTAATTCTTTCAATTGCTGCCATAATGCTATGTTCTAATTATATTATATTATTCCAAAATTCGAGCCTGCAAATTTAGTAAAATGATTTCAAACTACGATATCTTTTCTCAAAACTTTATAAATTTCCTCAACTAAGCTGTTTCAGTTCTACTTCTTCGAGCTTCATATCGGTGGCTTTCAGTACTTTAACTTTATAACGACCTATGATTATCTCCTGTCCTATTTCCGGAATATTTTCGTAATAATGCAATATCATACCTGCCAAAGTCTCATAATCGTCCGATGTTGGGAGGTTAAAATGATAGGTTTCGTTGAGATAATCTATCTCAAGTCGTGCCGAAAACACAAATGTATCATCCTTGAGTTTGCGTTCCGTTTCATCTTCTTCATCGTATTCATCCTCAATCTCTCCGAAGATTTCTTCTATCACATCTTCCATCGTCACGATACCAGATGTGCCTCCAAATTCATCCACCACGACCGCAACTCCTTGATGTTTCTGGATAAAATGTTTGAGAAGTCGGTCGGCTGTATAGGTTTCAGGGAAATAGTCAATCGGACGAAGCAATTCCTTTGCGGTGACACTTCTGCCATGAGCAATAGCATCGACAATATCATTGAGATGGATATATCCAACAATATTATCAATCGTATCGGAATAGACAATGAGTTTAGAATGTTTTGTCTCTTCAAATCTGTCTTTAATGAAAGCTATGTCATCGGTAATGCGAACAGATTCGATTTCATTGCGTGGTCCCATGCACTCTCTCAGCTTAACAGTCTGAAATTCCATCGCATTTTGGAACAGCTGAATCTCTTGTTGCATGTCTTCATCAGCCTCTTCTGGGTCAGCATATTCAGCGATATAGTCGTTTAAGTCAACGGTTGAAAGTTGATATTCCTGTTCGTCTTCCTTAATCCCGAACAAGACTCGGATGATGAAATAGGCAATGCCAGAGTAGACCAAGGTCAAAGGATAAAGCAGACAATAGCAAATAAACGTGGGGATAGAGAAAAATGAGAGAATGGAATTGGGGTTGATACGGAAGAGTATCTTTGGAAGAAATTCAGCCAGAATAAGCACAATAAATGTGGACAATATGGACTGAATCAAAAGAATCAGTATTTCGTTGGTAAGGACATCGGGGAGCATCCAGCTGGCCAAGGGACGGAGGAGACGGGCGATGGCTATACCATAGATGATATTTGAGATGTTGTTACCAATGAGCAGCGAGGTGATGAAGCGCGATTGGTTACGGAAAAACAAACTTACAATCTTTGCCGAGAACTTATTTTTTGTAAGGTCGACTTCGAGTTGGAGGCGATTGGTGCTATTGAAAGCAATCTCCAAGCCAGAACACATGGCAGAGAAAAACAATGTAACCGCAACAATCAGCCAGTCGTTCATATCAATCCTCCTCTACTTCGAGGTTTGCCTGTCCGTTGTAAAACGTATACTCTTCAAAGTTTTCTGAAGCCACTAGGCTATCAGCTATGATGTCTTTGTCGGGCATCACGATATGTACCTTTGAGCGGGTATACATCATTTTTGTATCCTGATACCAGAATAGCTGGTCGGAGAACATCTTTCTACCTTCATTGTAGTTGATGATTTGGACGTTTCCTTTTGCTTCGACGCAGTTCTGTTCGATATTATTCAACCCATAGTCGGCACTGATTTCAGCAGTGACGGCATGGCTAGGGGTAAAAATTGAGGCATGAAAGCCTTGGGGGAACTCCAGACAACTCGAATCGCTTTGTTGACGCGTCATCACCGGTGCGGTTAATTCGACTTGGACATTGCCGGAGTCACTTCTATAAAACACGATATCATAAGCCACAATGCCCGACAGCGTGTCATCCGAGGCAAGCTGCTGGATTACGGACATCGGGTTTGAACACGAAAACAACATCACAGCCACGAAGGCTGTGATGTTGCTTAGGGCGAACCGTTTAACGGTTGTCGATATCGTTTTCAAGATTTATCTTATTTAGCGGCTCTGATGGTCGTGGATTCGTTAATCCATCCGCCGACGGTGAAGGAAGCGCCTTCTGCATAGTCGTTGAAGAAGATCGTCTCGGTTGATGGGAAGTGCTGTCTGTAAGATCTAATCAGGTCGTTAGCACGGTCAGCGACTGAAGCGTCAAGTGATGCAGCCTTGCTGAGTTTATCAACTGCGGCCCAGAAGACCTCTTTACCATCGAACTTGCTTCCTTCGAGGCTACCTGCGCTTGAAGCGTAAGCCATTGCGATGATGATGTATGGTTCACCAGCAGTTGGGTCGACTGAAGAAGCCTTACGGGCAGCTTCACGTGATCTGCTATAGTTACCAACATTGAGGTAGCAGTAAGCCAGGTTTCTATAAGCTCTGTAAACGCGGTCGATGTTTTCTGCTGAAGTAGCTTCTTCGAAGTAACGAGCAGCTTCACCGTTCTTACCTTCCTTGAAGAGCTTGATACCGATGTTGTAAGCTGATTCAGGAGTTGGTTCCAGTTCATAGAGTTTCTTACTTGCATCAAGGAAGAGCTTCTGGTCGGTGCAATCCTTCTTGTCAAGGATGGTAGTGATACGCTTGAGCAGATCGATATCATCTGGATTTTCAGCCATCTTGGCAGTGAACACATTCACGAGGTCTTCGCAGGAAGCGAATGGCTGGAAGGCGCCGTCGATGTTATTCTTCACACCCTTATAATTGTTAATCTGCTTTTCATTACCCTGTTCAACGAAGTTCTTAAGGTTAGCATCAATCACATCTGAAAGTTGCTGATAGACGTTGATAACTTCCATCTTCTCAATCTTTTCGTTGTTAGCCATGTCGACAACAGCGCGGAAGTAGGTGTCGAGGAAACCAACCTGAATCTGATTGGCATCGAGTTCAACAGCCTGCTTGAGGATGTTGTAAGCCTCTTCGTAACGAGCTGGATTGTAAGAATACATATCGTGACCTTTACGACCTAAGATGGAGGCAACTTGTGATTCACCAGTCTTCTTGGTTGGGAATGCTGCAACACGAGTGTCGTGGAGGAGCATCAAAGAGTCGATGTATGCATTTCTGACATCCTTATCTTTCGTGTTACGGATGTAGTAGTCGAGAATCTTCTGACCGTTGGAATAAATATATTCACTGGAACGAGGACCCGTCATCCATACTTCACGCCATGCAGCAACCATCTCTGGGCTCAAAGCATCTGGGGCAAACTTAGCAGCTTCCCACTGCTTGAAATACTCACGATAGGTGGAAAGTTTGGTGACGCAGTTCACGCTGTCGGCACCATATTTTGCTTCCGTGGCAAGATCCTGTGCGGATACGCTAAAGGCCATCCCGAAAATGAGGGCCATTAAAACAAAACTTCTAGTTTTCATCTCAATTATAATTTAATGTTTAACTTTATCATTTATACTTTCTCTTCATGAACCAGCGCTCAAAAATTGAGACACCGACGGTCAAGTTGACGTAACGTTCTTGAATGAGGTTTGCAGATTTCGTGCCACACTGTCCAACTTCAAGACCAAGATTGATTTTTGACAGCGACTTCGGAATAGGAAGGGTCATTCCAGCAGTTACACCTATTTTATTAATAGAGTGACCGTCTACATTCAAGTAAGTCTGCTCGTAAAAGCCTCCAAGACGATATGACATCTTGGACCAATAGCTTGAAACAGAGGTTGAAACAGGTTTATATTCTCCGCCAAGAGCCACACTCCAAGAGTTTTGAAGTGACTCGTTGACGCCATTGCGTTCGAAACGTTCCCACTGTGCCCAGTTAAAGTCGGCACCCAGAGTCCAACGGTTATTCTTCTGAAGAGCGACTCCAAAACCAAAGCCTTGAGGCATGGAGAAGGTCGCATTGTGGTCGTGTTTGTAGAAAATTGTATCAAGCACATATTCAACCTCCGAAGCCTGTCCGGAAGTAGCCTCAATAGAACGTAAGAATACCGTTTGTTCACCCTTCAGGTTGACATGCTGGTCATAGGTGACGCCCACACTCAGGACCATATCATCCGAAATGTTGCCATGATACATGACACCATAATCAAACATGAAAGAACTTATCATGATGTCACGACTGCGACGAGAACAGATGACGAATGTGGAATCAGGATAGGTCAATGTAGTCATGGACTTAGTATTTCCAAAGACGTATGTCGCATTGGCACCCACCGCAAAATGCTTTCCAATACGGAAGGCATTTCCGATATAGACCTGATTCAAGCCACCATCACCGAAAAAAATCTGATTGTAACTGCCATTCAACTCGTTGTATCCTGGAGTCACAATGTTATAACCTACATTGCTGTATGGCTGAGCCCCAATTGACATTTTCCACCAATTCGTAATACCGAAACCCATGGCGACATAATCAAGAGATGCCGTTCTAGCCGACTCCGTCATCGACGATGTGCTAAATGAAGATGACTTGGCATACATTCCAGCATCAAACAGAAATGCAAGCGTATCAATCATCGCATACGAAGCAGGGTTTTCTGCATTGATTACAGTCTTGCCAAACATAGCATTGCTGACACCACCCATTCCTCTTAAACGGGCATTCATCGTCTTGTCACGAACCTGTCCCAATCCAAAGATTGAATAGGGAGAATCAACGTTTGTTTGTGCAAAAACTCCACTACACATTACGATAGCGAGCAATGTAACAACCAGTTTATTACGTGTAAAATCCTTCATTATAGTATTTTTCGGGCTGCAAATATCCGATTTTTAAACTCTTTTCGCAAATAATTATTGCTTTCTTTGTTATATGAAATTTATAACATACTGATTATCAGTAATAAATATTTTATTTCGCATTTTCCAAGATTATTTTGAGAAAAAAATCTTGTCGGTTCAGAAAAATGTTCTATCTTTGCAACCGCAAACAAGGGGTACCATAGCTCAGTTGGTAGAGCA
>X415_White_Rhinoceros__coassemble_110_pt1 | contig 24107 bp, 20 predicted proteins | sample X415_White_Rhinoceros__metabat2_low_PE_005 | metagenome-assembled genome bin X415_White_Rhinoceros
TTGCGCAGAGACCCCATTTCACGCCAGTTGGGAAACCAGCGCCGCCACGACCACGCAGACCAGACTTGGTCACTTCGTCGATGACTTGTTGAGGAGTCATTTCGGTGAGGCACTTGCCAAGGCCTTCGTAACCACCGCGAGCGATGCATTCTTCAATGTTTTCAGGATTGACGAAGCCGCAGTTACGCAGAGCGATACGGAGTTGCTTACGATAGAAGCCCATGTGCTTCGAGTCGGAAACGTGCTCTTGGTTTTCTGGGTCCATGTAAAGAAGGTCAGTGACCTTACGACCCTTAATAATGTGTTCGTTGACAATCTTTTCAACGTCTTCAGGCTTCACCTGAGTGTAGAAAGTGTTGTCAGGCATGATTTTGACGATAGGTCCCTTTTCGCAGAAGCCGAAGCAACCTGTTTGGATGACCTGAACCTCGTCTTGCAATCCCTTTTCAGCGAGGATGCGCTTGAAGTTCTCAATGATTTGAGCACTTGCGGAAGCGTGGCAACCGGTACCACCGCAGCACAGCACGTGCATCTTAATTTTTGACATATAAATTCCTCCAATTAAAAATTAACCAATTGTTTCGTAGTTCACAGGGATGATGCCTTCCACCATTTCGTTGTTCATGACATACTTGGTGAGGATTTCATCAGCTCTGTTGTTGTCGACATGACCGAAGACGACAGGGTCTTTTCCAGGGACCTTCACTTCGATGGTCGGTTCAGCGTGGCAGTAGCCCATGCAACCGGTCTGTGTGAAGACGATTTGGAGTTTCAACTCGTCGGCCTTTTCCATCATGTGTTCCATAACTTGTTTTGCACCAGCGGCAATACCGCAAGTGGCCATTGCAACCTTGACTTGCACGAGGGCTTCTGGATTGTCGCCACGTTCGCGAGTGTCAATGGTGTTCTGAAGCTTTTCTCTCATAGCTTTCAGTTCTGCTAAAGACTTAACTTTTGCCATGTTTTTTTCCTTTTATGGGTTTATTAATGAGTTTGTTGTATTTCAATTATGTTCCGAACTAGCTTGCGCCGCTCAAAAACGCTGCAAATATAATAAATTAGTCACTACACCTTACATAATAATAAGATATTATGTGTAAAAATATTACACATATAAAGTGTTGACAACGAGTACTTTACAAGAAAACGACAAAAATAACGCTAATTTAGAATCATTCTAAATAAGATTACAGCTCGTCATTCATCAGCATCTCCAAGACTTTCAAGAAGTTCTGCTTGCGAATCTCCTGGTCGTCACCATCAGCAATCATGATGTCACTGATGTCAGCCAAAAAACCAGCCTTGTCCTCCTCCGTCTGCAAGAACTCATCCTTGTGCTGCTTGAAGAAACTAAGCCAAGCCGGACTCTCTAACTTCTTAAAGTACTGAAACACCTCGTTATACGTGGCATAATCAAATTCTTCTAAGATACGCTTGAGCTCCGACATCTTGATGCTGCCATCAATACCCGCAGCACAAAGCATCATGAAAATCTCGAATTTTTGTTTCGTAAGTTTTTCTTCCATAAGAGTCATTTTTTTAGTTTGTACGTGCCAAAGGTAGAAAATAAAACCTTACCTTTGTCACATCAATTCATTTTTTTATGCAGAAAATATTCTTTTCCATCATCATGCTTCTCCTCGCCACAGCAGGATTAGCTCAGCAAAAATGCTACTGGGTGTTCTTTACCGATAAAGATAACACCGAATTCGACCCCTACACCTACTTCGATGCCAAAGCCATCAGCCGCTACCAACAATGCGGCGCCGACCTCTACGACATCAGCAACTACCCCGTCAACGAATCCTACTCCAACACCGTTGCAGGCTATTCCGATGAACTCTTCGGCACCTCCCGATGGCTCAACGCCGTCGGCATCACCACCACCCAAGAAAATGCCATCCTCATCGAACAACTTCCATTCGTAGATAGAGTACAAGAAATAGCAACTACGTCAACAATAGCTCAATATGATTATAGCACAAATGACGATATTGTTGTTCATGAAAAAAACATTGTTTTATCTGACCAACTTAAACGTTTTAAGGGTCAGTATTTCATGGATAAAGGCATCGATGGAAAAGGCCTCCGCATCTGCGTCCTCGACGCCGGATTCCCAAAAGTCGACACCCACCCTGCCTTCAAACATCTGCGCGACAACCACCAAATCATCGCCACCTACAACTTCCCGAAACGCTGCGAAAACGTCTATGGCTGGGGCACCCACGGCACCATGGTGCTGAGCTGCATCGCCGGCATCAACGACACCGTGAAACTCGGCCTCGCCACCGGAGCTGAATTCCTCCTCGGCCGCACCGAAATCGACCCCGAACCCTTTAAAGAAGAGGTGTGGTGGGCCGAAGGTGCTGAATGGGCCGACCGCAATGGTGCCGACATCATCAACAGCTCCTTAGGCTATGGCAAAGAACGTCACTGGACCAAGGACATGGATGGCACCTCCTACGTGGCCAAAGCTGCTAACAAAGCGGTCGAAAAAGGCATCTTAGTATGCAACTCCGCCGGCAACGAAGGCGACGACAAACACTGGATGACCATCATCACCCCCTCCGACGCCGAGAACGTGCTCTGCGTGGGCGGCATCGAAAACAACCTCGATGACTATCGTCATATCGACTTCAGCTCCTACGGTCCATCAGCCGACAAACGCCTCAAGCCTAATGTATGCGCCTTCGGATGCGCTACCGTAGCCGACCCAAGCGGAAATGGCTTCACCTCTGCCTACGGCACCTCCTTCTCCTCCCCTCTCACCGCCGGATTCTGCGCATGCGCATGGCAGACACGACGCGACCTCACCGCACTCCAGATGAAAGCCGAGATTGAGAAATCCGCCGACCTCTACCCCTACTTCGACTACGCATTCGGCTACGGCGTTCCTCAAGCCGACTACTTCACAGGCGACCGCGTCGAACCTCAACGCAGCTTCGAAATCTTCGAAGATAAAGACTATATCCGCATCCACTTCATCGAACCGGAACTGTCTACCCCCGAATATGTATTTATCAATGTACAAGGCAGCGACGAAGTGCTCTTAGGCTATTATAAACTCCTTAACAACGACAATAAGGACATCAAGATGCGCCGCGACAGTCTCGGCGCCGGCACACGCCTCAACGTGAGCTACAAAGGCTTCGCCGACAGCTATCACCTCGATGGCGACCACGAAATCCTCAGACCTTTCAACGGTAAAGACCCTAAAGTGGTGGCACTCAACAACAACACCTTCCCTGCCATCAAGAGAGAAAATTGGGAAGTCAAACGTCACCTCCAAGGCGACTGGTATCTGCCTACCGACACCTGGAACGGATACAACCGCCATATCTCCTACGGAAAACGCTTCCTCTACGGAAAGAGCTATAAACTCGGCCTTGGATATAACTTCGGACTCTATCGTTTTGTCGACAAATACGAATTCACATCCCCAATAGATCCTAGCATTACCAAGACTGCAAAACTAACGATGCGTTCCGCTCAGCTCGGAGCCGAAGTCTTCCAGCGTGTCGTCAACCGTCTCTGGGGCATCAACTGGGACCTCGGAGTATGGGGCAACGTCGCCTGCACCCGTCGCGTCAAGCTATACACGCCGACAAGCATTCATGACGCAGAAGGCAACCCATACTGCAATGAGACCGTCAAAGAACTCTATACGGGCTGTCGTCAACTCAACCGTTTCCAATACGGCGCCACCACCCGTCTCAGCTATGGTCTCTCCGCCGGCATCAACATCGGCGTCTACGCTACCTACCGCCTCTCCGATGTCATCACAGGCTACAGCCCTATCATCAACACCACCGACCAGCCTTCTCCATGGAGCTTCGGCATCGAAGTCGAACTTTAAGTTAGATGTTCTGAGTCAGAAGTTAAAAGTTAAAAGTTAAAAAAGTAAGTCAATGGCCAATGGTCAATGGCCAATGGTAATTATGAGTCTAATAACATCCCTTCAACCCTATCTGTCGCCAGAGGCCCTGTCGGCCGTGTGCGACAGCATCCTGCAATTCAAACAGCAAAACCGTTCCCATGTCAAGGTATTCTCAACCGACACCCTGTCGGTGCTGATATCTCACCTGAACTGGGAGACGATGTGTAATAAACTGCTTTCGAAAGAATTGAGCAAACAATATAAAGAATGCCATTACCTCATCTTGCCCGACGTAGAGCAAGACCTGTTGGTAGTCCTGATGTCCACTGCCAGTCTCGACGAACGGCAGCTTGACCCTGACGACTTCAAATCGCATTTCCTTGATGCTGAACATCATATCATTTGTCCCATCTGGGTGGACGAGAGTCGCACCGACCCTTGTCGCATCCATCTTCAGTGTGCCAACGTATCGCATTATACCCTCTTCCCTAACCTGCTTGAAATCATCAGCAACAACGAGATTCATGCTGAGAAGATTCGTATCTTGCAGGCCATCGAGACGGGGTCGAAAAACGTGACCTGTTGTTTCGATGTGGACATCACTTTAAAGATGCCTTTAGCCGACGAGCCATTCAAATCTATTGCCGACGACTTCCGTCGTTATCTTCAGAACCGTCTCAAGGCAATGAGTATCTTCGACTTGGTGGGTCCCGCCATGGTAGGTCCTTCGAGTTCGCACACTGCAGGAGCCAGTCGCATCGGTCTGTACTCCCGTCACATCATCGAGGCTGTCATCGCTTCCGGAGAGAAGGTCGACAGTCTGAAGGTGGTCATGTACGCCTCATTCCGCGACACGGGTGTAGCGCACAAAACGCCGCATGCCCTCGGTGGCGGTCTCTCGGGCTTTGCCACCGACGACGCTGAACTGCTGGCTCATGGTGACCCAGATTACCTGAACGAACACGGCTTCGAGATAGGCGGTCAGCATATCGCCTTCGAAGGCTATAAGAAAGGCAGCCTCGAAGAAGAAAAAAAATTCGCGCAACAGACAGGAAACAATATCGCTGAAATCATCTTCCAGACCGACAAGGGCTCTCATGCCATTGCAGGATTCTCAGTCGGCGGCGGTAACATCGAGATTCGATATTATGACGGATGGCTTAAGAGTCCCATCAACGGCAAAAGCGACATGAGGCTCGTGAATGGGAGACTTGAAACGTGCAGCGATGCCAACGAGCAATATCCCACCATCGAAAAGATTTTCAACGACGAGGCCATTGCAGCGCCTGCCAAGTTGCCCTTCAACTCGTTTGAAGAGATGCTGCGCTATGCCAACGAGAAGGACAAGGACCTCATCGACCTCATTGTCGAGACCGAGATGACCCTTCAGGACACGAATCGTGAGAAGATTTACAGTAAGATGGCCAGTTACTGGCATGTCATGGAACGAGCCGTAGAGCAGGGCTTGAAGAGCAAGACCTTGTCTTTGTTCAAGCTCAGCGGCAAAAACGCCTCGAAACTCAACTCCTATGTCCACGAGAACATGCTGTTCGACAACCTCTTCGGTCGTTCGATAGCCTATGCAGTGGCTGTCAACGAAATCAACGCCAAGTCAGGGCTCATCGTAGCCTGTCCGACTGCAGGTTCGTGCGGTATCCTTCCTGGAGTTTTGAAGGCCTATGAAGAAGCCCGCAAGCCCTCGGAGCGTAGCATCTGCGAGGCAATGATGGTTGCAGGATTCTTTGGCATGTTGCTGTTCGATGATGTGTCGACGGCAGGGGCCGACTACGGCTGTCAAGCCGAGGTGGGTGCCGCATCTGCCATGGCTGCAGCAGCCTTGACGTATCTCGAAGGAGGCGACATCGACCAGACGGTAGAGGCCTTCACCATCGCCATCAAGAACGTATTAGGATTGATATGTGACCCTGTAGCCGGCTTAGTGGAAGTCCCATGTGTGAAGCGCAACGGCATGTATGCCACGCAGGCTATCAGCGCCGCCATGATGGCTTTGAGCGGAGTCAAGTCCTTCATCTCGCCTGACGAGGTGATGCTCACCATGAAGGAGGTGGGACAGCGTCTGCATGTCGACTACAAGGAGACGGGGCGTGCCGGACTGGCGAAGACGCGTGACGGAAAGAAGGTCGAAAATGCCTTTGCTGGAGAGATAAAGAAATTCTTCGGATAAAAAAATTGTTCTTTCGTTTGAGAATTTTTATATTTGCACCTCATTTTTGAATAATTCAACGCATTAAATACATTATGAAAGTACAAGAATTAGTAGATAAATTGGGCCTTAAGGTCCTGGCTGGAGCCGACGGAATGGACCGTGAAATCGACGGTTGCTATATCTCCGACCTGCTCAGCGATGTGATGGGTAACGCTATGGAAGGCAACATCTGGGTCACCCTTCAGACACATAAAAACGTGATGGCTGTGGCATCTTTGAAAGAGTTGGCCTGTGTCATCCTCGTCAAGAACCTTGTTCCTAACGATGAGACCATCGAGCAGAGCAATGAAGAAGGACTTCCTATCCTTCAGACCAGTCTTCCGACCTACGAAATCGCCGGCAAAATCTACGAACTGATTCACTAATTATTGAGTTAGCTTGCTAACAGCTTAAAAAAATGGCTAATGGTTTAAACAAATACCGGGCAGACTTGCACATACACACGGTGTTGTCACCGTGCGGGGATTTGTATATGAGTCCATCAGCCATCATCGAGCAAGCCAAGAAGCTGCATCTCGATGTCATCGCCATCTGCGACCACAACACAACGCGACAGGTGAAGGTGACGCAACGTCTTGGACAGGAGAACGGCATCTTAGTCATTGGCGGTGTTGAGATTACCACTCAAGAAGAAGCCCATGCCTTGGCCTATTTCGAGAATGACGAGCAGCTGGACAAGTTTCAGGAGTTTCTTGACGAGCATCTGCCACACATCCCTCTTGACGAGGATAAGTTCGGCTATCAGCTTATTGTCGACGAGAACGAAGAGGTTATTGGCGACGAAGAATGGCTGCTATGGTCGGCCTTAGATGCCGATGTCGACGAGTTATACGAGGTGGTCCACTCTATCGGTGGATTGTTTGTCCCAGCCCATGTCAACAAGCCAGCAAGCAGCTTAGTCAGTCAGCTCGGTTTTATTCCTCCCGACTTGAAGGCGGATGCTTTGGAGATTTCGAAGCATGTCAAAAAAGAAGACTTCTTGAAGAAATATGCTTATCTGAAGCGTTTCAACTTCACGAAGAGTAGCGATGCCCATTTTCTTCATATCATCGGGGAGGTACATTGTGTGCTCAACATGTACGACAAGACTTTTGACGAGTTCCGTAAGACACTTCACGGTGAAGACGGACGTTTCATCGACACGGAACCACCTGAGAAGCTTCAGCTCCTCTTTGGCTAATAATAGAAACACCATATCAATTATTCATTTTCCATGAAGGAACTAGCATTACACGTATATGATTTGATGGAGAATTCCACGGCGGCCAATTCCACTTTGGTGGAGTTGACCATTCGTGACAGTCTGAAGGACAACATCTACGCTTTCACCATCAAAGATAACGGGAAGGGCATGACTCCTGAGTTCTTGGCGAAGGTCACTGACCCGTGGACCACCTCGCGGACGACCCGTAAGGTGGGGTTAGGTCTGCCGCTCATCAAGATGAACACGGAGAATGCAGGAGGCGGCATGAAGATAGAGAGTCAGGTCGGTGTAGGCACCGTGCTGAACTTCTGGTTTCAACATGACCATCTCGACAGGCCTCCGATGGGTGACTTGGCAGGTTCGTTGGTGATGCTGTTTTCGGCGCACGAGGACATCCATTTCATCTATAAGCATATCACGGACGACGATGAATTTATTTTCGACACGGATGAGATTAAGGAAGCCCTTGATGGCATGCCGATGAACGACGTGCACATCATGAAATATCTCAAGGAGATGATAGAAGAAAATTTGAAAGAAATACACTATAACGATTAAATTTACAACAATAAATATATAGATAAGAAATGACACTAAGACAAATTGCTGAACTGCTGAATGCCAAGGTACTTTGTGGCGAGAATCGTTTAGATGAGGAAAACGACATCGCTTTTGCCTCCGACCTGATGAGTGATGTTCTCACATTAGGGGACTATAATCCTGTAATCTTGACGGGGTTATGCAACATGCAGACGATTCGCACCTGTGAGATGGGCAATCTCGATGTGGTGATTATTGTCAGGAAGAAGAAGGCGACAGAGGAGATGATAGAAGAAGCATCTGACGAAGGCATGGTGGTGATGGAGTGTGATTATTCTCTGTTTAAGGCATGTGGTCTCTTGTATGAGGCAGGCATGCGACCTATTTTTTAGTAACTAATACTTAAGCTTATGCATTTTGAATACCAAGTCTACGAAGCAGATTTTGTGAACGCGGGTTCGGCATCCAGTGCGGTGAAGAAGACGCTAAAGCAACTGAACATCAACCCGAAGGTCATCAAGCGGGTCGTTGTTGCGTTGTACGAGGCAGAGGTTAACGCCATAGCCCATGCATATGGCGGCATTGTAACGGCTGACATTGAGTCGGATCATATCCGGATGGTCGTTGCTGACAAGGGACCTGGCATTCCAGACATCGACTGGGCGATGCAGGAGGGGCACTCCACGGCATCGCCTGAGGTACGTGATATGGGTTTTGGAGCCGGAATGGGCTTACCCAATATCAAAAACAACGTTGACTGGCTCAACGTAAGCTCTACGGTTGGTGTAGGTACCACTGTGGAGATGATTGTCAACTTCATATAAACTAAACATTACTACGATGAAGGAAGTCCCTTTCTATCATGCTTTGACTCTTGACAAAGACGCATGCATTGGGTGTTCTCACTGCATGAAAGCTTGTCCAACCGAAGCCTTGCGGGTCTACGATGGCAAGGCCACCTTGATGCCAGACCGTTGCATTGATTGCGGCAACTGTTTCAAGGTTTGTCCGACCAGGGCAATCTATGTCAAACAAGATGACTGGGACAGCATCATGAGCTTCCCTTGCAGGGTAGCTCTTATTCCTTCCGTATTTATGGGACAGTTTCCGCCCGACATCACCGTATCGCGTATCTATGCGGTGTTGAAGGAGATTGGTTTCACGCATGTCATCGAGACCGAGTCGGCCATTCCGATATACACAGCGGCCAAGAACAAATATGCTGCTGAGCATCCTGACATCCGTCCGTTGATTTCCTCTTATTGTCCCGCCATCGTACGACTCATTCAAGTACGTTTTCCAGGCTTGGTGGATAATCTAATCCCTATCAAGGCGCCTATCGACATCACTGCCGCATACATCCGCAGGAAGCTCACCAAGGAAGGTGATTATCACGAGGAGGACATTGGATTGTTTTACATCACTCCCTGTGCAGCCAAGATTGCGGCTGTCAAGAATCCTGTGGGTGAAGACAAGTCGAGTGTGGATGGTGTCATCAACATGGATGCGTTGTATAATATGGTGTACAAGCGCATCAAGCAGCAGGGTAAAGACCATAAGGAGCCGAAGTTACCGCTCTCGCAGCTGTCGGCCGACAGTGTGTTGACATCCCTCACCAATGGAGAGCGACGTCTTTCGAACGAGTCGCACTCCTACTCTATCGACGAGTTGCATAATGTCATCGAGTTCCTTGAGAAGGTAGAGAACGATGAGATTGAGGATGTCGATTTCTTGGAGTTGAGGGCATGTGACCAGAGTTGTCCCGGGGGCATTCTGACTTGTGACAATCGTTTTCTCATTGCCGAGCGAATGTTTGCCCGTGCGAGGAAGATTGCCGAGCGTGAACGTCGTGGTGAGAAGGCCAAGGACCATGAGATTGAGGACGAGAAGACTTATCTCATGCGTAACATACAGGTTGGTGAGATTAAGCCGAGGTCTATGTTGATTCTTGATGAGGACATCACCCAGGCTATTGAGAAGATGACGAAGATTAACGAGTTGAGGGCACGTTTACCGCAGACGGACTGCAGTGCCTGTGGGGCACCTAACTGTGATGCTTTGGCGCATGACATAGTATGCGGTCATGCAGACCTCACGGATTGTATCTTCATCCAGCGCAATCTTGAGGCACGTGGCAGCATGGACACTGACGAGGCCACGAAAATCATGGAGTTAATCTGGGGCTGCGAGAAAATCAAGAACTTCGTGAAGGAGAAGTAAGATATTTTTTAAGCTATTAGCTATTTGATACTCAAGTCGCCAGCTGAAGAACATAGCTGGCCATTGACCATTGGCCATTAACTGTTTGATACTTAAGTCGCCAGCTAAAGAGCAAGGTCTTTCTCGACGTCATGGCGAGGCCCATATGAGTTTGGGGAACAGAAAGTTAATGGGCCGAAGCCATCCAGTCAATAATGAGTTTCTCGTCTGATAGCTTGAAGCTTATTCTTCAGCCACGACCTTCGTATACCGAACACTTGCAAAAGCTAACAGCTTCAACAAAAAGGCACACCCTCATAAATCCAAGCAAGCTGTTTTTTATGTTTTTGTCAAATAAAAATCCTAAAAAGAAACCACCTCGCCGTAACAGTCGAAGTAATCGGCCTGAGTGATGCGGACCTGATAGAACTGTCCGACCTCAAGCTCCTCATCAGCAGGGATGAGAATCTCATCGTCGACCTCTGGAGAGTCGTATTGGGAACGACCGATATAATAATCGCCTTCGAGACGGTCGACAAGTACCTTCTCTACCCTACCCACTCTCATACCGTTGATTTCCAACGAGATATTCTGCTGAATCTCCATCAGACGGTCGACACGCTCCTGCTTCACCTCCTCAGGGACATCGTCCTCGAGCTGAGCAGCAGGTGTGCCTTCCTCAGATGAGAAAGCAAAGACTCCGGCACGTTCGAAACGCATGTCGCGGACGAACTGACAGAGTTCCTCGAAGTCTTCCTCCGTCTCGCCAGGGAATCCTACGATAAAAGTGGTACGGAAGGCGATGTCAGGGACATGCTTCCTGACATTGGTGACAAAGCCGATAGTCTGTTCCTTGTCGACACCACGGCGCATGGTCTTGAGCAGATGCGTGCTGACATGTTGCAGAGGTAAGTCGATATAATGACAAATCTTGGGATTCTCGCGCATCATATCAAGGAGTTCATCAGGAAAGCCAAGAGGATAGCCGTAGTGGAGACGAATCCATTCAAAGCCATCAATCTTACAAAGCTCACGTACTAACTCAACAATCTGCGATTTACCATCCAGGTCGATGCCATAATAGGTCAGGTCCTGTGCGATGAGAATCAGTTCCTTGACACCTTTCTTGGCGAGGAGACGAGCCTCTTCGAGAAGTTGTGGCATCGGCACAGAGACATGTGGTCCACGGATAAGGGGAATGGCACAGAACGCGCAGCGACGGTTACAGCCTTCGGAGATTTTCAGATAGGCATAATGCGAAGGAGTGGACAGCAGACGCTGACAGCAGTAGTCAGGACTGACAGGCTCGTTAAGAATCGCTTGAGCCACGCTGCTGACATTTTCAACGCCAAAGAAAGCATCCACTTCATGAATCTCTTCCTGCAGTTCCTTGCGGAAACGTTGGGAGAGACAACCCATGACGTAGAGGCGTTGTATCTTACCTTGCTTACGCAATTCAGCGTATTCGAGGATGGTGTCGACCGACTCTTCCTGGGCGTCACCGATGAAGCCACAGGTATTGATGACGACCACGTCGGCGCGACGGTCAGAGTCGTGATGGACAAGATAATGATGGTCTAAAAGAGCCGCAAGGTGTTCCGAGTCGACTTTATTTTTGGAGCAACCCAGGGTTACGATATTGAGGATGGGGCGTCTCATTGTTCGAACAGGGAGTCGACAAAGGCTTTACGGTCGAAAATCTGGAGATGGTCGATACCTTCACCTACGCCGATATATTTTACAGGGATTTTGAATTGGTCGGAGATTCCGATGACCACACCGCCTTTAGCAGTGCCATCGAGCTTCGTGAGAGCAAGGGCATTGACTTCGGTAGCAGCGGTGAACTGTTTAGCCTGTTCGATAGCATTTTGTCCCGTAGAGGCATCGAGGACGAGGAGGACCTCATGAGGAGCGTCGGGAAGGACCTTCTGCATGACGGTCTTGATTTTGGTCAACTCACGCATGAGGTTGACTTTGTTGTGGAGACGGCCAGCGGTGTCGATGATGACTACATCAGCATCCTGGGCGACGGCTGACTTGACGGTGTCGAAAGCCACCGAGGCAGGGTCAGCGCCCATGCCCTGTTGGACGATGGGAACGTCGACACGCTCAGCCCAGATTTGAAGCTGTTCCACAGCAGCGGCACGGAAGGTGTCGGAAGCACCGAGCACGACTTTCTTGCCGGCTTTCTTGAAGTTATAGGCTAACTTACCAATGGTGGTGGTCTTGCCAACACCATTCACGCCAACAACCATGATGACATAAGGCTTCTTTCCTACAATATCGAAAGAAGTGCCGTCACCTGATTCGTTTTCCTGAAGGAGAGCCATAATCTCTTCTTTCAAGATAGCATTGAGTTCATTAGTACCCACATATTTGTCGCGGGCGACACGCTTCTCAATACGGTCGATAATCTTGAGAGTTGTCTCAACGCCAACATCAGAGGTGATAAGAATCTCTTCGAGATTATCAAGCACCTCATCATCGACTTTCGACTTGCCGGCGATGGCATGAGAAATCTTGCTGAAGACACTGGTCTTGGTCATTTCCAGACCTTTGTCGAGATCTTCTTTCTGTTCCTTCTTCTTGGTTAAAAACGAGAATAAGCCCATAACGGTCGATTATAGATACGTAAAAATAGCTCTTCCATAATTTGAGTTATGGAAAAGCTATTGTATTATGAAATGAATCGCTTTCTGATAATTATCTCTTAGCGAGGAATTCCTGAACCTTATCAGCAGGAACGACGGTTTCCTCGAAATAATAAGCACCAGTTTTCTCAGAACGTTTCATTCTGATGATCTTAGCGAATTCCTTATTTAAACTACGGAGGGTAGCAACTGCTTTCTTTGCCATAACTATTACTTATTTAATCTCCTTGTGGAGGGTCATTTTCTTTAAAATTGGATTGTACTTCATCAATTCCAAACGGTCAGGAGTGTTCTTCTTGTTCTTGAAGGTATAGTACCGTGAGGTACCTGGCATACCGCTGGCCTTATGTTCTGTGCACTCGAGGATAACCTTAATACGTGCGTCTTTCTGTTTCTTTGACATACTATCTTCCTTTCAAATTTGGACTGCAAAAATACTACATTTTTCTAAACCTGCAAACAGTTTTATAAACTTTTTTCTAAAAAGCTCATTTTCCGCTGATTACATTGTTCACAATGGTCAAAATTTCACGTTCTTGCTGCAATGCATTGGCTTCAATAGCGGCTGCTTCGGCAAGAATCTGCTCCTTGAAGGCTACATCTTTGAGGGAAGCTGCGTTGATTTTGACATTGAGGTGTGCACCCATGACGGCGCTACGAGCACAGAGGGCACCGACACCGGCATCGGAGACAGAGTTAGGATTTCCGATTTCTGCCATAGCACGGACAACCTCGAAAGCGCTATAGGCGGCTTTCATGGTACGGAATGGTACCTCGGTAGCATAACGAGTGGCATCCTGGATAGCCTGTGAACGGGCAGCCTTCTCTTCATCGGTCTTCTTTGGCAATCCAAAGGCAGCCATGATGGTGTTGAAGGCATTGGTGTCTTCGTCGACAAGGTCGAGGAGTTCGTCCTTGATAGCCTGACCCTTGACAGCCCATTCGGAGAACTCTTCCCAACGGTCGTCCCAACCTGGCTTATGAGATGACAGGTTAGCAACCATGGTAGCGAGAGATGCGCCAAGAGCACCCATATAAGCGGAGATAGAACCGCCGCCTGGAGCGGGACTTTCAGAAGCGGTCTCGTTAGCAAAGCCCGTGCAGGTCATGTCGACAAGCTTCTTCTGGCTATGGTCTTCAATGAGATATTCGATGACTTTCTCTTTAGGGTCGAAAGGTTTAAGGTCGTCGAGGCCCATCGACTTGATGGCAATCTTCATGATTTCTTCCTCGCTGACGCCGAGAGAGCGCTGTTGTTTGGCAAGATAGAAACGACCAGCGTCCATAAGGACCTTCTTAGGAATGAGGCCGACAATCTCGCAGCCGGTGACACGCACGCCACGAGCAGCTGCCTTTGCGCAAACTTCCTCGAAGCAGACGTGAACAGGTGACACACTTATATTGGTGATGTTCATGGAGACCTGAGCGATGCCGTAGTCTTCGATGAACCAACCGATAGCCTTGGTGCATTTCAAAGTGCCAGGAATCATGATGGTATTGCCATTCTCATCCTTCATAGGCTTGTCGGTGACCTTGTCACCCATACGTTTTGGACGACCTTTTTCTCTGACGTCGAAGGCGATGGCGTTTGCGCGACGGGTTGAAGTGGTATTCAGGTTATAGTTGATAGCCACAAGGAAGTCGCGGGCACCCACCTGAGTAGCACCTGTATGAGCCACGTGTTCGTTCCATTCGTTCGGACCGAAGTCAGGTTTCCACTGTTCTGAACCGAGGCGGGATGCGAGGGATTCATATTCACCGGTACGGCAGTATGCGAGGTTTCGGCGTTCTGGACGGAAAGCAGCATCTTCGTAGCAGTAAATCGGGATATTGAGTTCATTGCCAAGACGTTCGCCCAGCTTATGAGCATATTCCACAACCTCTTCCATGCTGATGTTACTCACAGGGATAAGAGGGCACACGTCGGTGGCACCCTGACGAGGGTGAGCGCCATGATGCTGGCTCATGTCGATGAGTTCAGCAGCTTTCTTGACTACGCGATAAGCAGCTTCGCAGACAGGTTCAGGCTCACCAACAAAGGTGATGACGGTACGGTTGGTCGTCATACCAGGATCTACGTCAAGGAGTTTGACACCTTCCACCTTTTCGATTTCAGCAGTGACTTGGTCGATGATATTTTTATCGCGACCTTCACTGATATTCGGTACACATTCAATTAACTGTTTCATATAGAATAAATTTATACTTCAATTTTTCGGGCGCAAAATTACAAAATAATCCATCATATAATGACAGAAATAATCTATCTTTGCCGCCTCAAAAACATATTATATGAATAAGGTATCGGAAAACCCTTTAAAAAACCGAGTTGATGTCATGGCGGAGCCTTCGGCTCACGAGCCAAGACTGCAGACCGCACTGGTCGTCATCGTCGGAATTCTTATCGCCTGTTATCTCACTGCCAACGTGATGGCAGTGAAACTCATCGACATCGGAGGTGTCACCATCTTTGATGCCGGCACGATTATTTTCCCCATCACCTATATGTTAGGGGATGTCTTGACAGAAATATGGGGATTTCGGACTTCGAAGCGAGTCATCTATCTCACTTTAGTCTGCCAAATCGTGTTTGCTCTCTTTGCCTGGATTGGCATCTTTCTCCCCTATCCTGCTGAAACAGAAGCCACTGTAGAGGCCTACAGGACTATCTTTGGCTTTGTCCCGAGAATCATGATTGCCTCGCTGACGGCATTCTTCTGCGGAGAGATGATTAATGCCTGGACGATGGTGAAAATCAAGGAGCAGACTGGAGAGAAGAAGTTCTGGCTGCGTGCCATTGGTTCCTCCATCTTCGGCTATATTGTCGACACGACGGTCTTCGTTTGTGTTGCCTTTATAGGCACCGTCCCAACAGAGGACATCCTTTCCATGATACACATACAAGTGCCAGCAAAGCTGCTCATCGAAGCCTGCCTCGGCACCCCTTTGGCCTATTGGCTGACAAAGAGATTAAAGTCTCACCGGGAACTTCAGTAATCGTTCATCAAGCATATGTTGCGGAATGATGGTCTTGATGGCATCCACCACAAAATTCAGGAGGCCCTCACGGACATAGTCGTTTCGGATGAAGAGAGAGACTATTCTAAAAGGGACAGGGTCAACCAGGGGACGGAGGTGGCAGCGATGTTCCTCACGAATCATCGGGATATGCAGTTCCGGGACGATGGTGTACCCATCATTTTCATTGACGATATGGAGCAGGGTGGCGACATTGCCTGATTCGTACAGCAGACTTCGTTTCGACTCCTGGTCGCAAAACTCACTGACTTGCAATTGGAAGCACACCTCATGCTTCAAGGCCCACAGTCTCTCGCTCAGCATCGAACGAGAATTGATGTTTTCCTGTTGGTAAAGCGGGTCGTTGGGTGACACATAGGCGAAGAACTCCTCCTTATAAAGAGGTATTGAAAGGAGTCCATCCACTTCATGAGGATACGACATGATGGCCATATCGAGCTCTGCATTTTTCAGTTTCGTGATAATCTGGTCGCGATGCAGTTCACTGGCCTGCATGGTCACATCAGGGTTCTCATTGACATGGTGAAACAGTTTCGGGATGATATAAGGAGCTATGGTTGGTGTGATGCCAATCTGGATATTACCACTTGCCTTCTTCTTCTCACTAAGAGACGTCTCCTGTAGCTGTTTGGCATGATACACCACCATCCTCGCCTGACGGAGTACCTCCTCTCCCGAGATGGTCGGCTTTACCGGATGGCTGTTTCGGTCAAAGATGACCACATCGAGTTCATCTTCAAGTTTACGAATCATCGAGCTGAGAGTCGACTGGGTGATGCCACACGATTCCGCAGCCTTCACAAAATGCCGGTAATTGTCAACGGCAATGATATATTCTAATTGTTGCAATGTCATAGCTTCATAATTAATATGCCGCAAAGATAGTTTTATTTTTATACATATAACATATTTTCATTATTGTTTTTATCAATAATTACTTTGATGATAGAAAAACGGGCATAAAAAAAAGCCCTCAGTATAAAACTGAGAGCTTTGATATTTTGAAACCTAAGAACTAAATAGCTAACAGCTAATAGCTTCAACACATAGCTTACTGATTCAGCATCACTGGCATCAGAAGCATGAGGAGGTCTTCTTCTTCGTTCTGGCTGTTGACAGGGACCAGGATACCGGCACGGTTAGGAGCTGACATCTCAAGTTTCACCTCTTCGGTGTCGATGTTGCTTAACATCTCCTGGAAGAAACGAGAATTGAAGCCAATCTCTATATCATCGCCCGTATAGCTGCAAGCGAAACGTTCTTTACCTTCGTTGTTGAAGTCGATATCTTCTGCAGTAAGCATGACTTCCTGACCCGTGATTTTGAAACGAACCTGACGGGTGGCCTTGCTTGAGAAGACAGCAACACGACGAAGTGCCGAAAGGAAGAGCTGACGGTCAACAGTCATCTGATTAGGGTTATTGGTAGGAATGACTGTCTCATAGTTTGGATAAACTCCTTCGATGAGACGACATACCAAGGTATAATCGCCAAACACATAGGAAGCATTTGTTCTGTTGAACTCAACAAGAACAGGCTCCTCACCCATCGTACCAAGGATGTTCTTCAACTGGTTGATAGGCTTCTTAGGCATGATGAACGAGGCCACTGAATCGGACTTAACATCCATTCTTCTATAACGCACCAGTTTGTGTGCATCGGTGGCTACAAAGGTGAGACTGTTTTCTTTGATGTCGACAAGAACACCCGACATCACCAAACGAATCTCATCATTACCCGTAGCAAATATGGTCTTCTCGAAACCGCTGGCAAGGACATCAGCTGGAATCTCACACATCATCGAATTTTCCATCGCTGGAAGCTGAGGGAACTCATCACTCTTGTAACCAGGAAGTCTGTAATGACCCTCACCTGCACGAATCTCAACAAGCAGATTTGACTCTGAAACTTGTATCGTAACAGGGATGTCTGGGAAGTTCTTCATGATATCCAACAAGGTACGAGCAGGAACAGCAACTTCACCAGTACCATCCATCATATCAGGCTGTATCTTGACACTCATCGTTGTCTCAAGATCCGATGCCGTAATCTTTAAACCGCTGTCACTCAACTGAAATAAGAAGTTATCTAAAATCGGAAGCGTATTATTGGTTCCAACAATACCGCTCAAAGATTGCAGACACTTTAATAATTTTAAACTCGATACTATAAATTTCATCTCTATTGTATATTTATTGATATTTTTTCTATTTATCTCTCGATTTTCAACTTGTAAAAATACAACTATTTTCTTTTGTCAAGCGAATTCAACAAAAATTTTTCTTCCATCAAAGTCCTCAACGCAAACCGGCTCGCTTGAGACGGCTGAGGAAATCAGTCATAGCTTCATAAGGTGTCACGACATATTCAAACATCTCATCGCCTTTCTTCACCTGACGATTCTTCTCTTTCATATCAGAGAGGCGCACGTTGACATCGCCCCAGGTAGCATGAATCTGGAACTGACGGTCACCACAGTTATAGCTGAGGTAAGTCATAAACATATCATTCTCAAAATAATAAGTAATGATACCAAGACGCTTATCAAAGACAACGGTTCCATCTACATATTTATTTACGACATGTCGTCCCAGATTTCCTATGGCGATTTTTCCTGTTGCCACAAAGGCCTTCATGGTGGAATTCCAAACAAGATGAAGGTCTGGCAGCACCAAAGTCTGGTTAAAGAAGCCATTGGATTGAATTTCAGGATAGCCCAGTAGTTCAATTTCCTGAGCCATCTCTAAGACTGCCTCATCCCCCTTCTCGGATTTGAGATAGGACAGCACCTCTGTCTCAAGAAGGTTGATGGATGGACCTTCAACAGCCGCATAGAGCTCTGCGATATTCTTCAAAGTCTGGTCATCAAAGATGGGCAGATTCAATACATTAACGACATCCATCACAAGGCTATCGTTTGGATAGCTCTCATACGAGCCATAGCACTCGAAGTTCACAAGACCTGGTTCAAAGCCCAAATCTGTCTTTTCGTGTCCGCTCACCACACATCGGTCGTCCATCTTCACCCAACGGTCGGGATGCTTTGTATCGGTGACCACGAAGCAGCTATCATGACGGAGAACACCTTCAAGTTGCGGCACCGCAAGCGTCTCTCGGGGCATAGGTTCCATAAAAGCAGCCCGATAGCCACCCGAACCGCCATATTCATAACATAAGCCATTCATGAATCCTGGAGTCTTGGGGCGAATCTGTGCCATCTGGACAGGGATGGCTATACTATCTGGATTGATTCGGCATGATGAAGCAAACCAAACCGTATCGTCAACGCATTCTGAGATAAGATGGAAATCGCCATCATAATAATCGTCAGCCTCATTGGCAGATGAGACCACGTTACCATAGAAGGCGACAAGGGGACTGAGCTGAAATTCCATAGTATCGGCAATCATCGCATAGCCTGTCGTCACCCCATTACGAGGCACAATGGAATCATAGAATACCGGCGTAGCGACATCCTCCATGTCGAGATAATCCTTCATACCCAAAGCACGATAGCTGTGACGGCTGTAGATGGAGACGGCCGCATCCTTATAGGTATGGTATCCGTTCACTGTGTCAGCGCAGATAACGGCATGTTCCAAAGGACAAATCTCAGCATCTCTTAAGATGTCAAGATTCTGATTCATAGGACGTATTGAAGCATCTGCTACCCGAATCTCCTTCACCTCATGGGCATGGATGACATACTTCTCCATATCGTAATCGGCATTGGTGCACAGGAACGACAAAGAGTCGTGTTCAGGAAGCAGTGAAACAAATTTCGACTTGCCACTACCCTCGTCCATGCTGAAGAGATGGACAGAGTTTTCGTCCATATTCCATGTAGCCTGTCGCAGTGAACAGTAGAACTTATTCAATGGCAAACCCAAGCGGCTATTGCCATCGAGATATTCGTACTCAGCTGTCTTAGCCTTCAAATTGACATGAGACCTATAATTCGTAGCCAAAAAGGCTTCTGTAGTTCCATCTTCATCAAAGAGGACAAAATTAGAGGAATCCGCCACAAAAGAGGAGGATGCAAAGTCGAAGTCCTCCGACTGGAAGCGTGTCAATCCAAACGACAGCATACCATCGCCTCGGAAGCCCTCATCCGACAACATCGTCTTTCCATAAAAATAAGTGCTGTCGTACAAGCATATGGGCTCATCACCCGTGGTAGTATACAGCTGTGGGATAGTGACATCCCATTTCAAATCCATCTGTCCACACAACGCTTTCGGGAATTGAACCCCTGAGTTGCGTTCCTGCATGGTGAAGGCATCGACATGAGCGGTAACAGAATCCAGATAAAAGACGAACTTCTCGGAAAGATACTGAGAAGTCTCGACATCTATCCTACCCTTTCCATAAAATCCTCCATCAGAGAGATGTACATCCTGATGATATTGTCCTAGACCGCCATAGAGAGGATACGAGTCGGTAGTGCCATTTCCAATCTGATAGTCAAATCCCAGTGAATGGTCATCCATAACAATCAGAGGCTCAACGATATCAGGAAGGATTCCGCCTGAAACGAGACGACCTTCAAATCGCACGTCCTTGCTATCCAACGCATCGAGGCCACGCACAGTAAAAGGTTCAAGCAAGTAATAGAAACGACCTTGAAGCTGTTCCTCCGACACGGTATCGCGATTCAGGGTCACATCAAAGACTCCCTCATTGATAGTGCGATAAAACTTATACGACTGTGACTGGCTATGGAACACTGGGTAATCGGGCGTATTACGCACGCTGGATTTATTGTCGCCTTCATCAATTTGAAGAAGACCCGTCAGACGTTCCAAAGTGCCTTCAACAGGATATACCTTGCCATCGAAACGCGAATAGAATCGCAGCGAATCCACCTTGTTCATCTGGATGGAGAAGGTCTCGTAATCGAAGAGACAGTCCTTGGTGAAGAACTCATACATACCAGCCATGATGCAGCCAGAGAAGTTGAAGTTACGATGTTTCTTCAGCGTAATTCTGGCATTGTCGGGCATAATCAGCACATGTTTATAGTCGCTCAAGGTGATGGATGCCATATCGGAGCCAACCTGATAGTTGCTGATACCGTATACGAGCATGTCGTTCGTATTCAGCATCAAGCGAATGTTAGGCTGACGGTTTGTGGTACGGGTCTGGAACTTGATGACATCGTAGTCGAATTTATCGTGTTCGGATGCCAAGACATCGAAGAAGCGGTCCAGTACACTGACCATCTGGGTGTTTTTGTCGTATTCCAAGAAACCCTCGGCCTGCAAGTTCATGACGACAGTTGTCACTTGAGGAAGAGGATATTTGATATAAGACGACAAGTCATTGATATTAAACCCATTAGACTCATCACCATACACTTTTAGGAAGCTATTGATTAGTTCCATAGGGTGTTTGCTGTCGAGAGCCTGAATCTTGAGATAGTCGGATCTACGGAAATAATTCACTGATGAGATGACGCCCTCGCTGACGCCATTGGTTCCTTCGAGGCGTCGGAACTCCATCACGTCGCTATTCATATCCCAATAGATGGCTTCGAGGAAGATGTCGAACTCATGATACGTATCATGGAAGGGACCTGTTCCAACGCCATTATCTTTACGATAGAGCATAAGACTTTGTTTCGCATTATCGAAGCGGAAGCCAAGGTCATTATGATAGATTGAGTCGATGGTCTGTGTTGCAGAGTCATACAGATAGATGCGGGCGCTGGCTTCGTTGGAGACAAGGTTATCGTCGACCATGACAAAGCGGCTAGCTTTGACGGACATCACCGGGCGGTTGTTCCTTTGATAGATGAACTGAGCCTGATGGCCTTCGCTACCGAATACGTTGGCCGACTTACCGACGAGACCAAATCCACCGATGAAGACTGCATTATCGAAAACTTTTCCAGTCTCATAGCTATCGGTATGAGAGAGCGCCTTAGGAAACATCGTCCTATCTGAAGGAGCCGAATTGGTTACATTATCCTCAAAAGAGCAGATAAATGGGTGGTCAAAGAAATAGCGGTTATAGAAATCGATATTCTCAATAGAATAGTTCGAAGTGGAGAGGTTAAGGCTATAGTCGTGCAAGACGCCATATACCATATCGGTTGGGATATCGAAGCGGCTCCAGTCGACACGGCCATCTTGTCCAGTCCATGAATGACCTTCCATATCGAAGACGCCATGGGTATTATGGATGGCGGACTGATCTTTTTGAGAGCGGAGGAACAAGGTACAGGACGACACATCGAGCAAGAAGGCTGTATCCGTCGGGAAATGATATGAAGCGTTTTCCATGACCCATTGTGTCAGGCCGCGTTCAGCCAGCACACCATCGGAAAAGACATCTCTACAAGCCTTGAGATACTTATCCATTGTTGAAGTACGCTTGGTGAAGCGTTTCTCCGTAAAGGTCAGCCAACGCTGGACGTCGTCGGCATTCATTCCATTGTTTTGGATGGAACAAAGGATTTCGGCAAGGGTAAAGGTGTTGTAATAGGCACGCTGACCTGTTTTGGCACGAAGGCCTTCAAATAGTTGGATGATACGTTGTGACTCACGGCTTTGATTCCACACATCCTTGAAGCGGGTCATCAACACAGCTGCGTCTTCACGGTCCTCCTTGGATGTTGCCGAGTTTAGATAGGCTGATAATTCTTGATAAAAGGTATCGTGATCGGTAGAATACACACCTTGGGCACGCAGGCCTAGGCCCAAGAATAGGATTATTAAAGTCGTAAAAAGGCGTCTCATCCTTATTTGATATTACAAGATAAACTCTGCGGCAACCCAGCGATTGCGTTCAAGATGGCGCACATAACGAAGGCCCAGACGCTCACCTTCAAGTCGGATGCTCTCAAGGTCCTCGGTATAAAAACCGCTGAAGAAGATATGGGCTCCTTGACGCATGGCAGCCACATAATAGTGCATGTCGCGGAGCAAGATATTTCTATTGATATTGGCAAGTACCACGTCGTAGTGAGCATCACCGATGGCATGCGCATCACCAAGGATAATCTCGATATCGTTGATGCCATTCAGTGCCACATTGGTAAAGGCGTTGTTATAGGCCCATTCATCGTTGTCGATAGCTACCGTTCTGGCCGAGCCCAACTTCTTAGCAAGGATGGCAAGTACGGCGGTTCCACTACCCATATCGAGTACCTCCTTACCCTTGAAATCGGTCTCCAACATAAGACCAATGATTTGTGCGGTAGTCTCATGATTGGCAGTACCAAACGACATCTTTGGCTCGATGACGAGGTCGAATTCGTAACTTGAATCTGGTTCATGGAAAGGCGCTCTCACACGGCAGCGTTGGTTGACGATGACAGGCTGATAGCTTGCTTCCCATACCTCATTCCAGTCCTTGTCGGGCATCTCCTCTACTTGCAGTAAAGTAACCCCTTGGAAGCATTCCATGGTCAGCACATCCTCCACTGCAGCATCGTCGCGTGATTCATCATTACAATATGCCTTTAAGGCACGTTCCTCGTCCATGAAGGAATCGAATCCAATCTCACCCAGCATCGTTGTGAGCATATCATGCTGGATATCAGAGTTGATTCCTACGAAAGTATATTCAAGGGTTTTCATTCTTCTTTGATTTGAGAGGCTTGGACACAGATGCTGACGAAGTCGTCAGCCTTTAAAGAAGCGCCACCAATCAGGCCGCCATCGACATCGGGTTGTGAGAACAGCTCTGTGGCATTCTTGGCATTGCAGCTACCACCATAGAGGATACGGATATCATCGGCTGCGGCCTCATCGTAATGTTCCTTAACTAAGGAACGGATATAGGCATGCATCTCCTGAGCCTGTTCAGGGGTAGCGGTCTTACCGGTACCGATAGCCCACACTGGTTCATAGGCGATGATACAGTCGTAGATAGCATCGCCATCGAGATGGAAGAGGCCTTTTTCAAGCTGTTCGCGAACCACATCGAAATGACGACCAGCTTCACGTTCTTCGAGGACTTCGCCTACACAGAATATTGGTGACATATTGTTTTCGATGAGACGGTTGACCTTTTCGGCCAGCATCTCATTGGTTTCCCCAAAATATTTTCTTCTCTCGCTATGGCCCACAATACAATAGTCCACATCGATAGATTTCAGCATCTTAGCCGACACCTCACCGGTATAAGCACCTTTATCATAAGCGCTGCAGTTTTGGGCACCCACGTTGAATTGCTGTTCATCGAATTCGAAGTCGGTGAGCATTTCGAGATAAGGGAGAGGAGGACAGATGATGACTTCGCATCTCAATTCATCCTGTTCTTCAAGTCGGTCGAGCAGGCCATCGACCAAGTCTTGAGCCTCACCAAAAGTAAGGTTCATTTTCCAGTTTCCTGCTACTATCTTACTACGCATCGTATTATATA
>X415_White_Rhinoceros__coassemble_111_pt1 | contig 24034 bp, 23 predicted proteins | sample X415_White_Rhinoceros__metabat2_low_PE_005 | metagenome-assembled genome bin X415_White_Rhinoceros
GTCGTCGGAGCCCTGCTGCTCATTCCGACTGTAACCATGTCGTTGACAGGGTTTTAACCTCTGTCGTAGTGTGGCATCTCTTCGGGAAGGATGATGGAGAACTCGATGAGACCGCCAACGATTTGCTTGTCGTCGTCCTCATACCAGGGGGTCTGGTAGATGAGTTTGCGTTTGCCTTTTTTGGAGATGGTGTAGGCATTGGTGGCATCGTCGTGGATAAGATGCTGAATGGTCTCCCATGACTTAGGGTTATGGCAGTTCACCAGATTCCGTCCCCGGGCATCACCGTTGACGTCGATGGAAGAATCATTCATATAAATCACGTTGCCGTCCTTATCGCAAACCGTGATGGCAAGGTTTAAGCCTTTAAAGAAGTCGATTTCGTTATTCATTGCTGATAGATAAATTTTCTGATAGCAAAGATAGGAATAATTCGAAGTTCCTGTAATCATAACAAATGATGAATAATCAAAAAAAGAGCCCTCAGAATCAACTGAGGGCTCTTATATGATGAAATTGGTTAATGGCTAATGGTTAACAGTCAATGGTTTAAAAACTCACATTGACTTTCAGATATATATTGCGTCCTGGTTCGAAATTGATATTGCCGCGGTTGGTTGACAGGAAGTTGGTGTAGGTGGCATTGGTGAGGTTGTCGATGCCGCCGAAGAGCTGAACACCGCAACGACCCAGTTCAAACTGCTTCGAGTTGAGGGTCAAGTCGAGACGATAGTAAGCCTTGGTGGCTTTCTCGCCTTCGGCAATCTTACCCTCTTCCTTGGCACCGGCTGCCATCACCGAGAGGTTGACAGCGCCCACCTGAGGATAGGTATACGACAAGCCCAGACGACCGCTCATCGGAGGGATGTTCGGCAAATAGCTGTCATCCTTGAGGTTACGACCGATGGTATAAGCGCCCGTAGCATACAGCTGCAAGCCATTGCAGATATGATAATCGAGACTGAACTCAGCACCATACAGCAGAGCCTGGTCTACATTGTCGTAAATCAGAGCCGGCAGGGTATCGATGCTGCTGCCATCGGCGAGGCTATAGACGAAGATGCCATTCGTTTCAGCAATCATGTCGGTGAGATAGTTGACGAAGACCGAAGCCTGAGCATCGAGCCGGTCGCCCCAGTGACGGATGCCGAAGTCAGCAGAATAACCCTTTTCCGGTTTTAGATAAGGATTGCCGAGCTGCACTTTGCTGCTGAGGTCGATATACTTGAAACGCTCTTCCAAGGAAGCAGCACGGTAGCTTTGGGCACCATTGAGCACCAACTCGGTATGGTCGGTGATACGATACAACAAGCCTAAGTTGACACTGGTAGAAAGGTCGGAGGTATTGCCCGCCTCGAAAGTGATACGTTGGGTAGCAGGAACGACAGCCGCTTCACCGTTGGTGATGACGGAATCCACATCGTGGCAGAGTTCGTTGTTGACGAACACGCCATCCAGACGAGCACCTAAGTTGATGATGAAACGGTTGTCGAGCAGATGCATCTCATCCTGGACAAAGAGTCCCGTCGAAGCAAAGGAGCAGTTTGGCAGTGGTGACTCGTAACGTTCCACCTTGTTGGTCTTGATGGTGTCGCCCGCTGGGTTGACGATGCTGACGTTGATATACTTCTCACGCTTGCTGGTCATGCGGCGTTGCCAAGCGTCCATACCCACAATCAGGGTGTTATTCTCACCCAGTTGCCAAGTGCCTTGCACCTGTCCACCGAAGGTGGTGTGGATGGCATGAGGCGTGAAGAGCTGAGGTGCCGTCACCTGCGTGTTGCCATTCGGCATGGTCGTCTGGGTAATGGTATTCGGCTGCATCTCCACGTTACGGATGATGTTTTGATAGAAGCCGCTCACCTTCAATGATTTGAAGCTTTCGGTAAGGTTGGTGAATTCGTAACTTGCGTTGAAGAGCGTGCGACCGATGTCGGTGTATCGTGCGTTGGCATTGACTGGGAAGGCGGTACCGCCAGGGATGCCAACATCTTTCGACCAGTTGCGTTGGAACTGTACCTTGAAAATCTGATGGTCGGTAGGTTTGAAGCCGAACTTCGCACCGAGGTTGTTGGTGGAGAAGCCGCTGTTAGGGAGGACACCTTCAGGAGTCATGATATCGTTGGCATGACCGTAGGAGCCGTTGACTCTCACGTACCAGCGCTGTGCGCCCGCGTTGAGAGAGAGGTATTCGTTGTGGCTGTTGTTGACCGAGGCATAGCCTGCCGTGGCGTTGCCATGGAGATAGGCATGATCGGAGAAGTAACCGTCCTTGGTAATCATGTTGACGATGCCGCCCATGGCACCGCTGCCATAGAGGGACGACTGAGCCCCTTTGATGACTTCGATGCGCTGGATGTCGTTGACATCGATCATGCTGAGGGAGGCGGTGAGGTCGCTGGCCGTCTCTACGCGGTTGCCGTCGACGAGGGTCACGAGGCGGTTCTCGCTGAGGCCGCGCACGTTGATATTGGTAGCCCACACGCCGTCGCCGCCCATATTGATGCCGGGTTCATATCGCAGGACGTCGGCCACGGTAAACGACGACAGTTTCTTGATGTCGATGGAGTTGACCAGGTTGATTTGTGCTGGGGTTTCGATGAGTTTCACATCGTGTTTCATACTTGTCACAACCACATCCTCGAGTTCAATGACTTGAAGTGAATCGCTCTCAGAAGTGTTGGAGTTTTGGGCGAAGGCTGAGCCAAACATGCCCAAGATGATTGCCAAGATGGCAATGCTTTGTTTAGTTTTCATTACTGTTATCTTTAGGTTTGAGTAATGCCGACTTGACCTCGATTCCGGCGATGCGTCCCAACTGACCAGTGAGGGAACCTATCTGATCGGTGGTACCTTCAAAGATAACAGAGATGATGTTGTAAGTGTTATGTGGAAAGCCCTGACGGCAGATGATGATATCTGCATGACGGGATAGCACCTCGTTGAGGAGAGGCGCGGCTTCGCGACTTTCTACGTAAATGATGGCTGTACCAATTCTCTTTTCCATTTGTAGTAACCTTTGGATCAGTAAAACTCCCCGCACTGGCTTCGATGTGAACGATTAAGTCTCGATCTCAGTGTCGTACGGCTGTTAATTGATTTCGGCGACAAAGATACAACTTTTTTTCATTAGTTCAACAAGTTGCAAGCTTGCAACCTAGATAAAAAATTATGTACCTTTGCAATTTGATATGCGTAACCATCATTCTATAGCTATATTACTGGGTTTCGTATTCTGCTTCTGTCAATGCAGTAATCAACCCAGCACGTCAAGCCTCGCCATCGCTGCCCTCAGAGGACCTTCTTCGGTGGCTATGATTCAGCTTATAGATAGTCTCGAAAGTCAGGATGACGCCACCATCAAGGTCGAGATGTTCAACGAACCTTTGCAGGTGAGGAAGATGATGCTTGATGGCACGGCTGACTTCGCCGTGTTGCCTACCACCATGGCAGCTCTGCTCTTCAATAAAGACCTCGATTACCGCCTCTGCGCCGTGCCGTTATGGGGTACGCTCTACCTCTGCGGCACCGACACCTCCATCTCGGAATGGAAGGATTTAAGAGACAAGACCGTCTACCTGATGGCCAAAGGGATGACTCCCGACGTGCTATTTCAACATCTTCTCATCGAAAACGGGCTCAGCCCATACCAGGATGTGAATTTAGACTACCGCTTCCCCACCCATATCGACCTGGCCAATGCCACCATGGCGGGACAGGCGAATCTCAGCGTCATCTCGGAGCCTTACCTCTCGCAAGCCTTGCTCGCCAACCCCGACCTGCATATCCTCATGGACCTTGAAGCAGAGTGGCAAAAGATTCACGGCACTCCCGCACCCGAGACCGCCTTGGTCGTCAAAGGCAGTCTCGCCGACAAGCACGACAGCTCAATTCAACAGTTAGTGAACGCTTATCAGAAGTCGGCCAACTGGGTCCTCAGTCATCCCGAAGAAGCCGCCCATCTCGCCGTTCAGCACGGCATCATAGCCGACTCCACCGCCGTCGTCCACTCCATACCCCGTTCCCATATCGATGTCAAAGAAAACCAAAAAGCAGAGACAGAAGCTTATCTCAGGGTGTTCTACGACATGCAAGCCAAAATCATAGGAGACAAAATGCCCGATGAAAGATTCTACTACGAATAAAAAGACCTGGATTATCATCCTCTCGATAGCCGTGATGCTGCTGTTATGGACGGTGGCATCGCTCTGCATCGGCTCGAATCATATCCTTCCAGACCCTTGGACCACGCTCAAATCCACCCTCTCCCTCTTTGTTGAGAAAGGATTCTGGGAAGCCGTTGGCAGCACCTTGCTACGTGGACTGATTGGCTTTGTCATCGCCATCATCTTAGGCATCGGCTTAGGCATCTGGGGAGGTCTCAACGGCAAGGTCGACACCTTTATGAAGCCATGGATTGTGGTGATGCGTTCCGTGCCGGTCATCGCCTTCAGTCTGCTGGCTTTGATTTGGTTCTCGAACGACAGTGCTCCGGCCTTCATCGGCATCCTTACCATGTTTCCGATGATTTACACCAACATCGTCAGTGGCATACACAATGTCGACCCTAAGCTCATCGAGATGGCACAGTTCTATCAGGTGAGCCGACAGCGCATCATCAAGGAAGTCTACATCCCGGCCATCTCTCCTTTCGTGATTAGCGGTATCTCGACGGCAGTCGGCATAGGTTGGCGTGCCATCATCGTGGGTGAGGTACTCAGTCAGCCTCACTATGGTCTCGGCACACAGATGCAGTCGGCCCAGGCTTTCTTGCAGGTCGACCATGTGATTGCCTGGACCATCATCGCCGTCCTCATCGGTTCGCTCTTCGAGAAGCTCATCCGCTTCGGCGAGCACAAACTTCTAAAATGGAAATGACATGAGCCTGAATCTTCAAAATATAAGAAAACAATACAACAATATTGAAATTTATCAAAATTTCAATTTAGCCATCAAAGAAGGCATCATCACCTGTATCATGGGACCATCGGGCTGTGGAAAGACCACCTTGCTCAACATGATAGGGGGGCTTATCAAACCGGATGGCGGCAGGATGGAAGGCTTTGACGGCAAGCGTTTCTCGTATGTGTTTCAAGAGACCCGTCTTTTGCCTTGGAAGACCGTGGAGGACAATCTTGATTTCGTGCTTGACCACAGTCTCTCGAAAGAGGAGCGGAAGGCTCAAACGAATGGCCTCTTGAAGATGGTTCACATGGAGGAATTTGCACAGTATTACCCAGCTCAGCTCAGTGGTGGCATGGCTCAGAGGGTGTCGATAGCCCGGGCTTTTGCCATTCCTTCCGATATCATCTTGATGGATGAACCTTTTTCGGGCATTGATATCAGTCTGAAGAAGACCATGTTGCAACGTTTTTTGGAGATTTGGAAGAACGACCCGCGCACCATCATCTATGTCACTCATGATGTCGACGAAGCACTTACCATTGGCAATGAGGTTGTCGTGCTCAGCAAAGCACCGGTAGAGGTGAAGCTTCATGAAACGGTCTCTCCTGACACAGAAGGAAAGATTAAAGACTCTATTTTCGAGGCATGATATACTTCATTGAACCAAAAGTACAATTAAATGACTTATTTGAACTCTAAGAAAGAAAAAACTATGGAGAAGAAGCCTTTGATACCCCGTAATCTGATATTCCCATTTGTCATCGTGACAAGTTTATTTGCATTATGGGGATTTGCCAACGATATCACTAATCCATTGGTAGCCGCCTTCGGCACCATCCTTGAAATCTCGGCATCCAAAGCCGCCTTGGTACAGTTTGCCTTCTACGGAGGCTATGCCACCATGGCCTTCCCCGCGGCTCTCTTCGTGCGCAAACACAGCTATAAGAAAGGCATCATGCTCGGTCTCGGTCTCTATGCCTTGGGAGCCATGCTTTTCTTCCCTGCCGCACAATGGGGTATCTATACCTTCTTTCTGATAGCTCTGTATATCCTTACCTTCGGACTTGCTTTTTTAGAGACGACCGCCAATCCATTTATCCTTTCAATGGGTGACAAGGACAATGCTACACGACGTCTCAACTTCTCTCAATCGTTCAACCCGATTGGGTCGTTGCTTGGTATGCTCGTAGCTTCTCAGTTCATCCTCTCACGGTTACAGTCCGACAAGGTGGCCGACTATGCCACCCTCGATGCCGACACCAAGGCAGCCATTCGTGCCAACGACTTGTTGGTCATCCGCAATCCATATGTCATACTCGGCATTGTGGTCCTTGCCATACTTGTAGTGGTTACTGTGCTCATTGTGGACGACAAGGAACATAAAACAGAGAATATTCCTTTAGGTAAGACCTTCAAGAATCTCTTCCACAATCGACAATATACCTTTGGAGTGCTGGCACAAGTGTTTTATGTAGGCGCCCAGATTATGGTCTGGACTTTTATCATCCACTATGCGGAGCACTTAGGATACACGAAGACACAAGGACAGTATTTCAACATGATAGCTATGGGATTGTTCGTTGCAGGAAGATTTCTGAGCACCTGGCTTATGCGCCGTGTCAAGCCTCATCTCATGCTCATCGTATTTGGCTTTGGTGCTATGGTATGTACAGGAGGAGCTATCTTTATGCAATCCGACACAGGTCTCTACTGTCTCATTGGGATTTCGGCTTTCATGTCACTGATGTTTCCTACCATCTATGGTCTCGCCTTGGAAGGCTTGGATGGAGATGAGGTTACCATTGGGGCGGCTGGCCTCGTCGAAGCCATCGTTGGAGGAGCCTTATTACCACCGTTACAAGGCCTTATCATCGACCAAGGCACGGTATATGGTCTGCCAGCCATCAATGCCTCTTATGCGCTTCCATTACTCTGTTTCGCCATCGTCACAGCATATGGAATGTTGATATCCATGAGTAAAAAACAGCATGATTGATTATGAAGAAAATGATTGAAAAACGATTTGCTTATCTTTTGGCAGTTGCATTCTTGTTGTGCTCCTGTCAAGAGACCATAGAATACCCTATCGAGCCACAAATCACGTATCAAGGATTCACCTATCTTCTTGACGACGACAGTGTTCCTTCGGGACAAGGCATACTCTCCATCGGTTATACCGACGGGGATGGCGACTTGGGATTGGACGATACGGACAACGAGTATCCTTTCGGTCCCAAAGACCCCTATTACTATAATCTCATCATCGACTATCTGAAATGGGACGGGGCACAATTCGTTGAGACCCCTTTGGTGTTCTGGAATCAGCAGGACCAATGCTACGACACCATCAGTTTCAGTGCCCGTTTCAAGCGCCTTACCGACAGTGAAGAACCCAAAGCCATCTCGGGTACCATCGACTACACCATCGACTATCTTAACCCCTTATCGCCCCACGACAGCATCAAGTTCAGGGTTTGCATCGTCGACAGGGCACTTCATATCAGCAATAGTATTGAAACAGAAATAATTAACTGACCACCATGAATAAAGTTATTACGCTCATTATCACGTTGACCTTGGGACTGCTGTTCCAAGGAAATTTGAACGCACAAGAACCCGGGAAAGGCTTCGATGTGCAACATTATGAGATTCATCTCAGCAATTTCGACTTTGTACAGAAAACCTTAGAAGGCGATGCCAGCATCACCGTAGTGTGTACCGAAGCTATCGGTGATGTCATCCTCGAGTTAAACTCCTTAGAGGTCGACCAGGCTATCGGTGTCGGCATGGAAGTCTTTTCATATGTTCAAGACGGGGACAGACTGATTCTCACTCTTTACGATGTCTTAACACCTGGTCAGGAATACACCTTCCAGATTCATTATAGTGGTCACACCTTCTGCGATGGCTGGGGCGGCGTCAACTGGTGGGGCAGCGACTATGTCTACTCCCTCGGCGTTGGCTTTGAAAGCATCCCGCATAACTTAGGCAAGACCTGGTTCCCTTGCGTTGATGACTTCAACGACAAGGCCACCTACGATATCTTCGTAACCGTTCCATCCGATAAGAAAGGCATCTGCGGAGGCAACTTGGTGGCCACCACCGACAATGGCGATGGCACCACCACTTGGCATTGGAACACGCCTCAGGAGACTGCCACCTACCATCAGTCGTTCGCCGTAGGATTCTACGAGCTCTGGGAAGACACCTATCAAGGCATCAACGGCGTTATTCCTATCACCGTGTACGCCCGTCCCGAACAGTTCGATAAAGTTGACGGAACCTTCGTCCACATCAAGGAAATCATCGCCTTTTTCGAAGAACATCTCGGAGCCTATCCTTTCAACAGGGTGGGTTATGTAAGCACCGGCAATGGCTGCATGGAAAGCACCGATAACATCGCTATGTCGAGCAGCCTCATCTCCGGCAACACCGATTATGAAGAATATGTCGCACACGAACTGTCGCACATGTGGTTCGGCAACAAGGTCACCTGTTCCTCAGCCGAAGACATGTGGCTCAACGAAGGCTTTGGCCAGTTCTGGGGTATCTTCTTCCGCTCAGGCGTCTACGGAGAGGACAACTTCCATGATGTATTCAACAGCACCATGAACAGCATCATGAACTGGTGCCGCAAGGAAAGCAACTGGATACCTCTTAACGACGTCCCACTTGAAATGACTTACGACGGAAGTGCCGTTTACGACCGCGGAGCCGTCATCGTCAACACCATGATGAACTATATGGGTCGTGAACCGTTCTTCGCTGCATTGCGTCATTATCTCGACACCTATGCCTACCGCAGCGCCAGTTCCGAACAGCTGCGCGATGCCCTCACCGAAGCATCTGGTATCGATATGAATGGCTTCTTCGACACCTATGTATTCACCCCAGGTCTGCCTCATTATGATGTCGACATCCTCAACGTAGAACCCGATGGCAATCGCTATGATGTTACCGTAAGAGCCAGCTACCAACACATAGGTTCCGCACATGTGGGTCAAAACAATCGCGTGGAAGTCACTTTCTTTGACGAAGAAGGGCAGTTCACCACTGAGAAAATCCTATGGGATGGCGCAACGAGTGAATGTACCGTCAATCTAGGTTTCTCCCCAACCGCAGCATTCGTCGACTATGACAACCATTTCCTTGATGCCAAAAACGAGAATCATAACACCGTCACGAGTCCAGATAACATCACCCTCGGCAACAACAAAATCTGCGTTGTGAGTGTCACCGACTCCGTCATGGCTCATATCGAAAATCACTTTGTGGGACCAAGCGATGACCCTGATATTCCTGGTCTCACCCTCTCCACCAGTCACTATTGGAAGATATACCACCACGAATATGGACCTGCCGTTGTGAATGGTCTCTTCACCTATTCCAACACATCCTCTCTTGATGGCGATATCATCCACACTGAAAACGACTCCGCTGTGCTTCTCTACAGAGCCGATATCCACGATACCTGGCATTCTATCCCATACACCCAGCAAGGCAACTGGAAACTCGGACAGATTACCGTCAACAATATTCCTGACGGATACTATACCATCGCTGTCATCGACAAGACCACCTATGGTCTCAACGACTATTCCCCTGCTTCCAGCATCCTCTTTCCCAATCCAGCCAGCGACTATGTCACCCTGCTCAACGATGCCAAAAGCGAAGGCCCTATCTGCCTTTACAACCAGCAGCTGCAACTCGTCAAGACCCTCTCACAACCTATTTCAGAGAAATATTCTATCTTTGTAGGCGATTTAAGCAAGGGAATCTATTACCTTAAACACGACAACAACATTCATAAACTCATCATACAATGATTAAGAAATACCCCGTTTTGCTTCTGTTTTTCTGCCTTACAACGCTCTTTACCTCTTGCGATAAGGATAAGATTCATTGGGAGAAATATTTCGGATACACCCGCGAGGCTGTCCTTGGACATTATGAATCCATCGATGACGAAAGCTATTATGGAAATATCCCTACCGAGAATGTCGACCTTTATGACAACGTCAGCCTCGACGTAGAAGCAGGTTCTGGCAATTTGACCCGTATCCATGTCGTCATCCCCGACCGTCTCAACAAATGGTTCTCTGGAATTGTCCCGCTCAATGACGACGACTTCATCATCGACATGACGGTCGAAGGGTTCGACAACTACGACTTCCTAGCCACAGTATACAAGAGTGAAGAAGGTATCATCCGTCTCCATGGACGTGTTGTGAAAGACCTCGGTCCCGAATCCAACAAATGCTATGGATTTGATGTGATTAAAAAAGTAGAATAAATATATTAAAAATAATTATAATGAAGAAAACTATTTTACTTACTGCAGCCATCTTACTTTTAGGTGCTGCCAGTTATGCTCAGCGCAGCATCGACATGAAGCTTGTCAACCAAGTATTATCCAAACAGCATCCTCAGATGTTCCGCAACGACTGGGCACCTGTGAAGGTGTGTTATACCGTTGTCGACGGACAAATTCTAATGGACTATCGTGACACGTTCACCTACGATGAAGATATGATGCTGCAGACTGAGAAGTTGACAGAGATGAAAGACTTAGGTCAGTGGTATAATTATGAGTATGAGACTACTGAATATGGATTTGACGACCTGCCAGCAGAGGTTCTCACTATGGTTTGGGAAGACGGAGACTGGGAGAACGGGATGCGTCAAACCATGTCCTATGAGAATTATGGCGGTTGGGTTCCTGTGCTGAAAGAAAACCTGGTTGAAACTTGGTCGAATGGTAATTGGGTCAACGAAAACAAATACATCTATGACTACGACCCTGTTATCACTGTCATCATAAAAGACTGGTTAGGCAATGTGTGGACCAACCATTATCTCTACACCTTTGAATATGATCAATATGGTACAGGTGAGACTGTACTGCTGCAATACTGGCAAGGCGGTGCTTGGCAGAATCAGGAACTGATGACCTACACCTTCAATTCATCGTTAGGGATGGAAAATGTGCTGATACAAGAATGGGTTAATGGTGCTTGGCAGAACTATGAGAAGCACGAATATGCCTACAATGGCGAAGAAGTAAGCACCATTACCAAGACAAGATGGGAGAATGGAGCATGGTCAAACGGCTTTGACATCCACTATGAATATGAGAATGGCAACACGACCCATGCTTATTCAGAGCCCAACATGAATTGTGCAACAGAGATTGAGATATTCTTCAACGAGGGCGAGAGCATCACCTATGAGAACGTGTGGGAAATCACTGCCGACTATGCTGACCTCACACAGGTGACCGAAAACGCAAATACGAGCCTTTACAGCATCTATCCTAATCCTGCTGATAATATGATTCAGATTCAGGCAGAAGGCTTCCAGAAGGCTGAAATCTACAATATCGAAGGACAGAAGGTCATGGAGAGCGAGAGCGAACTCATCCAGGTCAGCAACCTCGCTGCTGGTGTCTACATGGTCAAGATTTACGGTTCCAATCTCGAATCCCATCGACTGGTGGTCAAGTAGCTAACAGCTAATAGCTTAAACAAAAAAAAGCCGCCCCGAAAGGAGCGGCTTTTTTTTGATATATACATGATTACATCATGAGGAATGACATCATGACACCTGCTGCGACGGCTGAGCCGATAACGCCGGAGACGTTAGGAGCCATAGCATGCATGAGGAGGTGGTTCGATGGGTCGTATTTCTGACCTTCGACTTCCACAACACGTGCACTGTCAGGAACTGCCGATACACCAGCAGCACCAATCATTGGGTTAATCTTCTCCTTCAGGAACACGTTCATGAGTTTAGCACCCAGCAGACCGCCAGCGGTAGCCACTGCGAATGAGCAAGCACCGAGGACGAAAATCTTGATGGAGCTGGAGGTCAGGAACACAGAAGCCTGAGTGGAAGCACCCACGGTGAGACCGAGAATCATGGTGACGATATCAATCAATGGGTTAGAAGCCGTATTCTGCAGACGCTTCACAACGCCAGATTCCTTGATGATGTTACCAAAGAACAGCATACCGAGCAGAGGCAGAGCGGTAGGGCTGATGAAGGTGGTGAGAATCAGACCCACGATAGGGAACATAATCTTTTCGGTCTTGTTGACCATACGAGGAGCCTTCATCTTGATAAGACGTTCTTCCTTAGAGGTGAGCAAACGGATGATAGGAGGCTGAATCACAGGAACCAGAGCCATGTAGGAATAAGCTGCGATGGCGATAGGTCCGATGAGGTTACGCGTACCATTCGTGCCGTTGGCAAGACGTGATGACAGGAAGATGGCGGTAGGACCGTCAGCACCACCGATGATACCGATAGCGCCGGATTCTCTCAGGTTGAAGCCGAGGTAGAGAGCACCGATGAAGGTCAGGAACACGCCGAGCTGAGCGGCAGCACCGAGAATCATCAGTTTCGGGTTAGCAATCAGAGAGGAGAAGTCGGTCATAGCACCGATTCCCAAGAAAATCAGAGGCGGGTACACACCCGAGGTCACACCGAAATACAGGTAGTTGAGAACGCTGCCTTTCTGGTAAAGACCGGTCTGGAGGTTGAGTTCACCGCTTTGGAACACGTTGCCGAGGAAGCCCTTAACGCCTTCGATGTCGCGTGGGTCGAGACCGAACTGGGTCAAATCCATCTTATCGACAATCTTAATAGCTTCGCTGAGCACCATATTGCCGTCACGACCATCGAAGATGGCATACAGCAAGGCTTTAGCAGTCTCCAAGTCAAATTTAAAGGCACCCGAGTCGATGGCTGCCTGGGCAAAGCCTACGGCATCGGTGAGGTTGATACCTGTGCCTTGATAGAATGGGATATTACCGCAGATGATACCTGTGCCGATAGGAATCAGCAGCATAGGTTCGAATTCGAATCTTACAGCGAGGAAGATGAAGATGATACCGACAAGTATCATGATGAGGTTACCGAGCTTGCAGTTACGGAAGCCGGTGAGGAGCCAGAACTTACGGAGACCATCCTTCAGCTGAGCTTTAGCGGAGGTATCTTCCTGAGTGGCATCGAGGGTCTGTTCGGTGGCAGCTTCTACGACGGTCTCAGCTTCCACGATAGCCTCTGGTTCGGCTTCGGTGACAGCTTCGGCGACCATGGTATCGGCCATCTCTGCCAGCTGGGCGTTGCTTTCTTCAACGCTCATGTCGCTGACCGTCTCAGTCTGTCCAACCAAGTCAGCAACGCGGGTAGCAAACATAGGGTTGTTGACGACCGCGACGTTGAAGAGGAGCAGTACTGCGAGGGTGGCGAAGATGACTATAGGTCTTCTATAGATACTCTTTTTCTTCAGCATGGCATTATCCGATTACGATTAACACATCGCCCTGGAGGACGTTATCGCCCTGACGGCAGTTGATGGCAGTGACAGTGCCTTCGACTTCGGCCAGCAGGTTGTTTTCCATCTTCATTGCTTCGTACATCAACAGTTTGTCGCCCTTCTTGACGGCGTCACCCTGCTTGACATAAATCTGCATGATGGTACCTGGCAGAGGAGCAGCCATCTTGTAGCCAGCGCCACCAGCTGCAGGAGCAGCCTTAGGAGCAGCTGACTTAGCAGGAGCTGAGCTCTGAGCCTTTGCAGCTGGACGAGCAACAGGAGCTACTACAGGAGCAGCCTGTTCTTCCATTTCCACTTTATATTCGGAACCATTCACATTGACGGTAGCGATGTTGCCTTCAATGTCCTGGACTTCCACCTCGTAAGGTTTACCACTTATAGTGAATTTGAATTTCTTCATGATATAAATCCTAAAATATTAGTTCTTAATTACTTAACGATTCCAATGTGACACTCCGTATGATTTTGCATTCCATGCCGTCTGATGACGTTCGATGGTAATGACGTTGCTTTCTTCATCATGAAGATTAGTAGAGAGGTACAGAGCCATGCCGATGGCGGTAAGCACTTCGGCAGGAATCTCGCCCTCAGCGGCTTTCACGGTTGGCTTCACCTCGTTCTTCACCTCAGCCTTGACAGGCTGTGCCTTTGCTTTCTCGTCTTGCTTGGTAAAGTAGGCAGCAACGCCTCTGAAGATTGAAGAAAGGATGAAAAGGGCAATGATGACGATGAGGAAGCCGACGATGGTGACAACCCATCCTTTGGTATAGATTGCCGGGTCGTGTCTCAAGATGATTGATAACAATTCCATTGCTTAACAGATTATAACGGGATGTTGGAATGTTTCTTTTCAGGGTTAGCGAGGCGTTTGGTCTCGAGGGTGCGGAGGGCACGGATAACACGGAAACGGGTGTTACGAGGCTCGATGACATCGTCGATATAACCGAACTTGGCAGCTTCGTATGGGTTAGCGAATTTCTTGCGATATTCTTCTTCCTTCTGTGCCACGAACTCAGCGCGCTCGTCAGGATTGGTGATTTCAGCAATCTTCTTTCCATCGAGGACTTCGACAGCGCCGGATGCACCCATGACAGCGATTTCAGCGGTAGGCCATGCGTAGTTGACGTCGTTGCGGAGCTGCTTGCAGCCCATGACGAGGTGTGAACCACCATAGGACTTACGGAGGGTGACGGTGACCTTCGGGACGGTTGATTCACCGTAAGCATAGAGCAGCTTAGCACCATGGACGATAATGCCGTTGTACTCTTGACCGGTACCAGGCAGGAAGCCAGGAACGTCGACGAGGGTGACAATCGGGATGTTGAAAGCGTCGCAGAAGCGGACGAAACGAGCACCCTTACGGGAAGCATCGCAGTCGAGAACGCCAGCGAAGAAGGCTGGGTTGTTAGCCACGATACCGACACTCATACCATCGAAACGAGCGAAACCAACGATGATGTTCTTTGCATAGTCCTTGTGAACTTCGAGGAAGTCACCATTGTCGACGATAGAAGTGATGATATCGGCGACGTTATAAGGCTTGTTAGGATTGTCAGGAATAATCTGGTTGAGGGCATCCTCCATACGGTCGATAGGGTCGTTGCATTCCGTTGCAGGAGCATCTTCCATGTTGTTCTGAGGCAGGAAGGAGATGAGACGACGGATGAGACCGAGACCTTCTTCTTCGTTCTCGACGCTGAAGTGAGCAACGCCAGACTTCTGAGCGTGGACCTTAGCACCGCCGAGGTCTTCAGTTGATACGTCTTCACCGATGACGGTCTTCACTACCTTTGGTCCCGTGAGGAACATGTAGCTGTTGGCCTGTGTCATGATGATGAAGTCGGTCAGAGCTGGAGAATATACAGCACCACCGGCGCAAGGACCGAAGATGGCTGAGATTTGAGGGATGACGCCAGAGGCGTTGATGTTACGCTGGAAAATCTCTGCGTAACCGGCAAGGCTGCGGGAACCTTCCTGGATACGAGCACCGCCTGAGTCGCAGATGCCGATGACTGGAGCGCCAACTTTCATGGCCTGGTCCATCACCTTGCAGATTTTCAGTGACATGGTCTCACTCAAAGCACCACCAAATACGGTGAAGTCCTGAGCATAGACGTAAACGACACGACCGTCGATGGTACCGTGACCGGTGACGACGCCGTCGCCAAGGAACTGCTGCTTGTCAAGACCGAAATCTGTGGTACGGTGCGTGACAAACATGTCAGTCTCTTCAAAACTTCCTTCATCAAGAAGGATGGCAATGCGTTCACGGGCAGTCATCTTGCCCTTCGCATGCTGGGAGTCGATGCGCTTCTGACCGCCGCCGAGGCGGGCTTCATTACGCTTTTCTAACAATTCCTGAATTTTCTGTTCAATTAACATGATTGAAAAGGATATTGATTATTTTTATATACTTTTATTTATTTTTATTCTCGCAAAGTTCAGTAAGGACACCAAACGTTGATTTTGGATGCAGGAAAGCAATGCTGAGGCCTTCGGCACCACCACGTGGAGCCTGGTCGATAAGACGGATGCCTGCTTCCTTTGCTTCTTCAAGCTGACCTTCGAGATTTTCAACAGCGAAAGCGATGTGGTGCATGCCGCCACGACCGTTGTTCTTCTCAATAAATGCAGCGATAGTGCTCTCTGGGCTCGTAGGCTCGAGAAGCTCAATTTTAGTCTGGCCACAACGTAAGAAAGCGGTCTTGACCTTCTGGTCAGCTACTTCTTCGATGGCATAGCACTTCGTGCCGAGGAGGGTTTCAAAAAACGGAATGGCCTCGTCGTGACTGGTAACGGCGATGCCAATGTGCTCAATGTGAGTAGGATTCATGATTTATTCGAATAAAATGATTAACTAAAATACGTATTTTGAATTCGGCTGCAAAGGTACAAAAAGAAAAAGAGACTTACAACCTCTTTTTTAAATAGGTAATATTTTGTATTTTTGCAGCAAAATTCTCATCATGGAAGACAATTATCAACTCATCACGAAGACGGTCGCTGGCCTCGAAGAAGTGCTGGCAGCCGAGATTCGTGCCTTAGGTGCCAAGAACGTCAAAATCATGCACCGCGCCGTCATCTGCGAAGGCAACAAAGAGATGATGTACCGACTTAACTACTGTGTCAGAACCGGTTTAAAGGTACTCAAACCCTTCAAGACCTTTTACGCCAAAAACGCCGATGAGCTCTACAAGAAAATCCAGGAAATCAACTGGTGGGAGCTGCTGCGTACCGACCAGACTTTCTGCGTGGATGCCGTGGTAAGCGGACGTTTCTTCACACACTCCCAGTATGCCAGTCTGAAGGTCAAAGATGCCATCGTCGACCAATTTCGTGAGGTCTACGACATGCGTCCGAGCATCAACACCTTAAATCCAGACTTACGCATCAACCTGCATATCAGAGAGGATAAGATACAAGTGCTCTTCGACAGCTCCAACGAGTCGCTTCACCATCGTGGATATCGTAAACAAGTCGACAAAGCTCCTATGAACGAAGTACTTGCAGCTGGTCTGATTCAACTATCCGGCTGGCAGGCGGATTGTAACTTCCTCGACTGTATGTGCGGTTCCGGCACCTTGCCCATCGAAGCAGCTATGTTCGCCATGAAGATTCCAGCAGGCTACTACCGCCGTCAATGGGGTTTCATGCGCTGGGATGACTTCGACCCAGAACTATGGAAACGCGTCAAGGCGGAAGCCGACAGTGAGATATGTGACTTCGACTACGAAATATGGGCTTCCGACCGTTCCCCGAAGGCAGTCAGCATTGCCGAAAGCAACATCATCAACGCCCATCTGCAACGCGACATCCATCTGATGAAGAAAAACATGGAAGACCTCACACCTCCCGCCGAAAAAGGTATCGTCATCATCAACCCTCCTTATGGTGACCGTCTCGAAGAGTCAAATATCGACCAAGTGTACGAAAACATAGGCAACACCTTGAAACACAACTTCCAAGGCTATCAATGCTGGCTCATCACCGACGACGCCGTCGCCTTGAAACACGTGGGACTGAAGCCAAGTGTCAAAATCCCCGTCTGGAACGGTCCTCTCGAATGCCGCTTCGTCCGCTTCGACATCTTCGAAGGCACACTCAAAGATATGAAAGCGAGAAAGAATTAGAACTCAGAACTGAATATGTCCGACCTCCCCGCCCTATTTTCCGACCTGGCCCTCATATTGATGACGGCAGGTATCACAACCGTCCTTTTCAAATGGTTGAAACAGCCTGTAGTATTAGGTTATATCATTGCAGGCTTCCTCATCGGTCCAAACTTCGAATGGTTCCCAGTTATCCACGACCAGACAAGTGTGGAGACCTGGAGTGAAATCGGCATGGTATTCATGCTCTTCGGTATCGGTCTGGAATTCAGCTTTAAGAAATTAAAGAAAGTCGGTGGTACCGTCGGCATCACGGCCTTAACCGAACTGGTAACGATGTGTATCGTGGGTTTCTTCCTCGGCAAGCTACTGGGGTGGAAACAGATGGATTGTATCTTCTTGGGAGCCATGCTCTCCATCTCATCCACGATGATTATCGCAAAGGCCTTCGACGACATGAAGCTGGGACGGGAGAAATTTGCCGGAAATGTCATAGGTGAGTTAGTAGTGGAGGACCTTGAAGCCGTGTTGCTCATGGTCATCCTCTCTACCCTGGCAGTCAGCAAATCCTTCAACGGAGCCGAACTCCTGAGCAGCATGCTTAAACTGGTGTTTTTCATCCTGATATGGTTTATTGGAGGTATCTTCCTGGTACCTTCTGTTTTGAAATGGGCCCGTAAATTCATGTCGGAAGAAACCCTGACAGTATTCAGCGTTGGACTGTGTTTTTTGATGGTTGTCCTGGCTAACCTGGCAGGTTTTTCCTCAGCCTTGGGCGCTTTTGTGATGGGCAGCATCTTGGCGGAGACTCTTGAGGCAGAGGCCATCCACAAGCTTACCACCCCTATCAAGAACCTTTTCGGAGCTATCTTCTTCGTTTCCGTGGGTATGATGGTCGAACCCAGAATCCTTGTTGATTACTGGTGGCAAATATTGATTATCACAGTGGTACTGTTGATTTTCAAGCCTTTGAGCAATGTCATAGGTCGTCTCTTGGCTGGCAGCAATTTAAAGGAAGCCATGCAAGGCGGATTCTGTTTCAGTCAAATCGGTGAGTTCTCTTTCATCATCGCCACTTTGGGCCTCAGCTACGGCGTGATTGATGAATTCATGTATCCTATCATCGTTTCCGTATCCATTATCACCACCTTCATCACTCCATATGCCATCAAATCGGCACTACCTGCCTTTAATAAAGTCGAAAAAATCATCCCATCACAATGGAAAGAGCGGATTAACAACAAGGATACTGGTATTAAAGTCAAAAACGGCAAGCATGTCGACATGAAGAGTTTCCTCAGACGACAGATTAAAAACATGGTCATCTATGCGGCCATCATCATCGCCGTGATGCTGATATGTTATTCGTTATGTGTCTTCATCATGAAATATGTCCGTGCGCCATGGAATCATGCCATCAGCACCGCCGTCACATTAGTAGTGATGTCGCCTTTCCTCTGGGCAATGGGATTCAAGCACACACTCGCTGAGACGACCCATAAGCTCATGAACAAAAACAAGTTGAACAGAGCTATTGTCGTTGGTGTCTTTGTTCTTCGTTTTATCATTGTTTGGGGCTTTGCCTGCAACGTATTACGTCATTTCTTGGGCGGCACTTTCTGGAATTATCTCCACATCCACAGTCCACTATACTGGTGGATTGACCTCGGTTTTGGCTTGATTTATGCCATTGCCTTGCGTGTGATGAGTCCGGCAATGAAATTCAACAAACGCATTGAAAAACGATTCATCGAGAATCTGAACCGACGCCAATCGAATCAGGTCTTTGCCATCCCTGAGGTGTTGCAGGAAAACTGTCGTCTCCAGAAGATGACATTAAGTCCCGACAGCATGTATTCAGGAAAGATGATTCGTGAGACGGATTTCCGCGACCATTTCAACGTGAGTGTGGTGAGTGTGGAACGAGGTAAAGTGTTATATGACTTGCCAAAGCCTGATTTCCAGCTGTTTCCATTCGACAAGATTACCTTTGTAGGCAATGAAGACCGATTACGACTTCTCATGGGTAAGATTGAAATCTTCGACGACAGTCTCGTAAGTGAACACGAGGATAGCGATGTGGATATGTACAAGGTAGAGGTAAGACCCGACAGTCCCTACTGTGGTGTCATGTTGATTGACAGTGATTTAGCATCGAAATACAATGCCATGGTGATTGCTTTGGAGCGTAATGGCGATTTCATCCTCAACCCATCACCGCGTGTAGCTTTTGCTGCCAACGACATCGTATGGTTTGTGGCATCATCGGCCAACGCAAAGGTCCTGCTTGCCATCTAATTTCGTTGGCTTTTGCTGATTGTAAACAAAAGGAATTATTTGTTGAACAGGTTCATGGTTCTATCGGGACCTTGTGTGACGAAGCTCTTGATGGCTTCGACGGCGCGGTCGGCGGTTTCGTCGACGATTGGTTGTTCAGAGGGTTTCCATTGGCCGAGGACGAAGTCGATTTGTTTGCCTCGTGGGTAGTCGTCGCCGAGTCCGAAGCGCAGGCGGCAGAACACGTTGGTTCCTAGTTTTTCGATGATATCGGTTAAGCCGTTATGTCCTCCGTCGGCTCCTTGTTTTTCCATACGGAGGGTACCGAGAGGCAGGGCGAGGTCATCGTTGACGACGAGGAGGTTTTCGATAGGTATTTTCTCTTGACGGAGCCAATATTGGACAGCTTTTCCGCTGAGATTCATGTAGGTAGTAGGTTTGATGACGAGGAGGGTCTTGCCTTTGTATTTCAGTTCGGTAGTCTGGGCCAGGCGACCTGTGGTGAAGGAGCCTTCGAGGTCTTTAGCCAGTTTATCGGCGACCATAAAGCCGGCGTTATGTCGTGTGTTTTCGTATTCAGCGCCGATGTTTCCGAGACAAGCGATGAGGTATTTCATGGGTATAATGTTATGATGTTCGGGATGCAAAAATAAGGATATTTTGGACATAAAAAAAAGCCGTCAGAAGACGGCTTTTTTCGAGTATCTTTAGGATAGACTTACTCTTCGGTTTCTTCAGTAACGGCAGCACCACGTGCAGCGCGGACTTCAACGATAACCTGATAGCCAGGGGTAACCATGGTGAGGTTTTCGAAGTTGAGGTCACGAACCTTGATGGAGTCGAGGATGTTGAGGTTGCTGATGTTGACGGTGATAGCTTCAGGAAGGTCCTTAGCAAGACCGCTAACTTTAATCTTACGGATAGCCTGTTTCAGTTTACCACCACGCATAACGCCTGGGGCAGTGCCTTCGATGTTAAGAGGAAGGACGACGGTGATAGGCTTGTCTTCCTTAACGATGAGGAAGTCAGCGTGCATCACGGCATCAGTAATTGGGTGATACTGAATGTCCTGGAGGATGGTGTTGTAGGACTTTCCGTTGATGGTGAAGTTGATGATGAAGCACTCAGGGGTGAAGAGGATTTGCTTGAAGTTCTTAGCTTCGGTAGCAAATTGGATTTGTTCTTCGCCGGCACCGTACATCACGCATGGCACCATCTCTGCTTTACGCAGAGCTTTAGCATCTTTTTTCCCTACGTTCTCGCGAAGAGAACCGCTCAATGATACTGTTTTCATGTGTTAAATGATTGATTAAATGTGTTATTAAATGAACAGAGTACTTAATGACTCATAATTTTCGTTACGACGGATGACTTCAGCGAAGAGGCTTGCTACGCTGAGGACTTTAATCTTTGCCGGGTGGTTAGCAGGCAACGGGATGGAGTCGGTGACGACGACTTCGTCGAAGACGGAGTTCTCGAGGCGTTCCATAGCGGGACCGCTGCAGACGGCGTGGGTTGCGAAGGCGCGGACGCTGCGGGCACCGTTATCCATAATCAGCTGGCCAGCCTTACAGATGGTACCGGCGGTGTCGATGATATCGTCGATAAGGATGACGTCACGGTCTTTGACTTCACCAATCAGGGTCATGCTTTCAACGACATTAGCGCGAGCGCGTTGTTTATGGCAGATGACGAAGTCGGTGCCGAGACGCTTAGCATAAGCTGAAGCACGCTTGGAACCTCCGACGTCAGGAGAAGCCATCATAGGATTCTCGAGATTCAAGCTCTTGATGTAGTTGACGAAGATTGAAGAGGCATAGAGAGCATCGACAGGAACGTCGAAGAAGCCTTGAATCTGGTCGGCATGAAGGTCGAGGGTGATGATACGGTTGACGCCAGCAGCCTGGAGGAGGTTGGCGACAAGTTTTGAACCGATACTGACACGTGGTTGGTCCTTACGGTCTTGACGAGCCCATCCGAAATAAGGGATGACAGCGATGACCTTATGGGCTGAAGCACGCTTGGCAGCGTCAATCATAAGAAGAAGCTCCATGAGGTTATCCGATGAAGGGATGGTGGACTGCACGATGAACACGTGATGTCCGCGGATGCTCTCCTCGAAAGATGGTTGGAACTCATGGTCAGAGAATTCAGTCACGATGGACTTACCAAGAGGGGCGCCGTATTCCTTGGCAATCTTCTCGCCAAGATCCTTTGTCGCTCTTCCTGCAAAAATAGTTACGTATCTTTGTGACATGGGATTTGTGGAATAGTTTTATATTTCGGGCGGCAAAATTACAGGTTTTCAACGAGACAAGCAAAAGAAAAAAGCAAAAAACGAAATAATCGATGCTTTTTGATGTTTTTTTACGTCTCACACGTTGTACAAGACAAAAAAGATGTATCTTTGCAGCCTCAAATTGGATTGAGACCTACTTGCCGAAGTGGCGGAATAGGTAGACGCGTCGGTCTCAAAAACCGATGAGGTTAAACTCGTGCCGGTTCGATTCCGGCCTTCGGTACTAAAAAAAAGCCTTGATGGTCCACCATCGGGGCTTTTTCGTTATCTTTGCAGACGAAAACGAAACCCTTTATTGAAGGCAATTCAATATTTATATAAACTAATATAAGACAATGATTTATACTCAAGAAGTGCAACATCAATGTTGCGTTAAGAAAGGCGCTAACCACCCTTGCGCTCCAATACCAGAGGAAGGCAAGTGGGTCCGCGTTAAAGATGTGAAAGACATCAGTGGTTTCACCCATGGTATCGGCTGGTGTGCTCCTCAACAGGGTGCTTGTAAGCTGACCCTCAACGTCAAGGACGGCATCATCCAAGAAGCACTGGTCGAGACTCTCGGCTGCTCCGGCATGACTCACTCAGCTGCTATGGCTGCTGAAATCCTCCCTGGCAAGACCATCATGGAAGCTCTGAACACCGACCTCGTGTGCGATGCTATCAACACCGCTATGCGTGAGATTTTCCTGCAGATTGTTTACGGTCGTTCCCAGTCCGCTTTCTCAGAAGATGGTTTAGCTATCGGCGCTTCACTCGAAGACCTTGGCAAAGGCCTCCGCAGTCAGGTCGGCACCATGTTCGGCACCCTCGAAAAGGGACCACGTTATCTCGAGATGACTGAGGGTTACTGCACCCGCATCGCTCTTGATGAGAACGACGAAATCATCGGCTACGAATTCGTCAGCCTCGGCAAGTTCATGGACTTCACCAAGAAGGGCATGGATGCCAACGAAGCTCTCGAGAAGGCAAAGGGCCACTACGGTCGCTTCGAAGAAGCCGCAAAATATATTGACCCACGTAAAGAATAAGGAGGACATACTATGGCAAGAAGAGAAGTTAAGTTTGAAAGCCAGGAACGCCGCATGGCCAATGTCCTGAACGCTTTAAATAAATATGGTATCAAGAGCATCGAAGAAGCTGATGAGATTTGCGAAGCTAAGGGCATCGACCCTTACAAGACCGCAGAAGAGACTCAGCCTATCTGCTTCGAGAACGTGAAGTGGGCTTACACCTGTGGTGCTGCCATCGCTATCAAGAAGGGCTGTAAGACTGCTGCTGAGGCTGCTGAAGCCATTGGCGAAGGTCTCCAGGCATTCTGCATCGACGGTTCAGTGGCCGACGACCGTAAGGTTGGTCTGGGTCACGGTAACCTCGCTGCTCGTCTGCTCCGTGAAGAGACTGAGTGCTTTGCATTCCTCGCTGGTCACGAAAGCTTTGCTGCTGCTGAAGGCGCTATCAAGATTGCTGAAAAAGCCAACAAGGTCCGCCAGAAGCCTCTGCGTGTCATCCTCTGTGGCTTAGGCAAGGATGCTGCTAAGATTATCAGCCGTATCAATGGTTTCACCTACTGCCGCACCGAATTCGACTACTACACTGGCAAAGTGCAGGTCGTTGAACGCACCCCTTATTCAAAGGGACTCCGTGCTCAGGTGAATTGCTATGGTGCTGACGACGTCCGCGAAGGCGTTGCCATCCTGTGGTTAGAGAATGTCGACGTCTCCATCACCGGTAACTCGACCAACCCAACCCGTTTCCAGCACCCAGTTGCTGGCACCTACAAGAAGGAACGTATCCTTGCAGGCAAGCCTTATTTCTCCGTCGCATCAGGTGGTGGCACCGGTCGCACCTTGCATCCTGACAACATGGCCGCTGGTCCTGCTTCTTACGGCATGACCGACACCATGGGTCGTATGCACAGCGACGCTCAGTTTGCTGGTTCCAGCTCCGTCCCAGCTCACGTCGAGATGATGGGATTCCTTGGCATGGGTAACAACCCAATGGTAGGCGCTACCGTCGCCGTGGCCGTTGCTGTGGAACAAGCTATGAAATAATAGATATCGGTTATCTAACCTTTATCAATCATACATAGAAAACCGGCGCTGG
>X415_White_Rhinoceros__coassemble_113_pt1 | contig 23577 bp, 21 predicted proteins | sample X415_White_Rhinoceros__metabat2_low_PE_005 | metagenome-assembled genome bin X415_White_Rhinoceros
GTCATGTGAGCGATTACATCACCCAAGTGACTAAATTAAAGGATGACATCTTATTGCTGACGTACATAAACTGTGATTCCGATTTTAAGATGGGCTTTGACTTTTCATTTAGAATTGAGCCAAGTAAATGGGTAGACTTTACGTTAAGTGCGAATACTTTTTATTCCAATACCAAAGCAAATTTCGAGGGACTTGATTTGGATAACGAAGGTTGGTCGAACAACAGTAATCTGTTAGTTAACCTTTATCCTCGGAAGGGGACCTCTGTCCAGCTGCAATATTTCTATCTCACACCTCAATACTATCCTCAGTTCACAACAGAGACATCACAGTATCTCAATGTCGGCCTAAAGCAAAAGTTAGCAAAAGGGAAGTTGACGCTTTCGGCTTTGATGACCGATGTGTTTGGTACTCATGTCTGGCGAATCCATTCTGAGAATCGTATCTATGACTTGACTAATAGCAGGATAAACAAAAGTAGGATGTTTTGGCTGGGTGTGACTTATAATTTCAACTCATTCAAGCCCAACAAGACTGTCAAGAAGGCCGAAGAGGATAGAAGTATGATTAAAATTGGATAAAATACGATAAATAATACCTGTAACCATGGATTTAAATGAAATTGCGCAACAGACGGAGCAAATCATTTCCGCACTGCTTGCCGACCATCCTCAAAAAGAGGGGTCGGTGTTTGTGATAGGCTGTTCATCGAGTGAGGTGAACGGTGGACTGATAGGCAAGAATTCGAGCGAGGAGATTGGGAAGACCATCTTCAGCACTGCCTGTCGTGTGGTGGAGTCGCATGGACTGTTTCTCGCATGCCAGTGCTGTGAACATCTGAACCGTGCTTTAGTAGTGGAAGAGGCCTGCGCTCAGCGCTATGGCTTCGAACCCGTCACGGTGGTGCCTTGGCTGCATGGCGGCGGTTCGTTCGCTACGGCGGCCTATTATGGCTTTGAACATCCAGTTGTGGTGGAACATATCCAGGCCTCCGCGGGACTCGATATCGGCGATACCCTGATTGGTATGCATCTCAAACCTGTGGCCGTGCCCGTACATCTGAAGCCGGGACTTATCGGTCAGGCTCATGTGGTGGCTGCCTTCTGTCGCCCGAAACTCATCGGCGGCGAAAGAGCCCACTATGTTAGGGAGTAAGTTTATGGTTTGCGGGTGAGTGTTTGATACTTCTGCTAAAGATTGGACCTGAATAAAGAAGCCCAGCCGTTAGTTGCTAACGACTGGGCTTCGTAATATTAGAACGTCAAACGTCTAATTTTTAGTCTTTGATATTAGGTTCTTCCAGACCGAGGTGCTTCTTCTTATCGACAGCCTTCAGATAGATACCGATGACTAATGCAGCGATGCCGAGGCATGCAAGCATAATCAAAGGTGCTGCGTAGTTGTAAGAAGTAGCAGCTTCTTCAGCGGTCATGGTGCCGTTCTTCATGGCTTCGATAATCTGTGGGTTGGTCTTGTCGAGGACCTTACCAATCAGGATTGGGAACAGCCACAAACCGATGTTCTGAATCCAGAAAATCAGTGCGTATGCAGAACCGATAATCTTCTCGTCGACGAGCTTTGGAACGCTTGGCCACAAAGCTGCAGGAACCAGTGAGAAGGATGCACCGAGAACCAGGATGGTGACGTAAGCTACGATGACACCACCGATGGCATTGCCCTTGAAGATAGGAAGGACGAAAGCAAAGGTGAGGTGGCAGATGATGAGCAGCAAAGAACCAATCATCAGCATAGAAGCTGCCTTACCTTTATGGTCGACATAGTTACCAAGGATAGGAGTGATAGCCACAGCAAGCAGTGGGAACACAGCGAAGATGGTTTCAGCAGTACCACGCTTGTAACCCATCCAGCAGTAAATAACCAGAGCCACGACGGCGAGAGCCATCAGACCATATTTCGTTGCTTTTTGCTTGGAGAAGTTGCTGGCAAATGAGCCAACAGCAACCACCAGCATAATGATGTATTGAACGATAGTAACCGTGTTACTTGCCCAGAAACCATCGCCAGGGATGAGGGTCAGGTTGCACTGCAGCATGTTAACGGCGTATTTCTGGAATGGGAAGATTGCTGAGTAATACAGCACGCAGAGAAGAGCAACCAGCCAGAAACCAAGGCTCGAAAGAATCTTGCCGATGTCCTTGACTTTGAAAGGATCGTCCTTTTCTTCAGCTTCACCAGTCTGAGCATCCAACTTCTTATCCATGAAGAAGTAAACGACAAACATAATCAGAGCGATGCAAAGGAGCACAACGCCGAAAGCAACGGATTTATCGACATGGACTTCACCGCCTAACTTAGCGAAGTAAGGGGAGAAAATCATGCAGGTAGCCACGCCGAGACGAGCCAATGCCATCTCTGAACCCATAGCTAATGCCGTGTCACGACCCTTGAACCATTTCACGATACCACGGGAAACGGTGATGCCACCCATCTCAGTACCGCAGCCGAACAGCATGAATCCGAGAGCTGCAAGCTTAGCGGAAGCAGGCATGCCACGATAGAATGGGGCAACGCCGATTTCTTCGAAACCTGGGATGTAGTTGAGGTTGTTGGTGAACCATCTTTCAGCACCGCTGCCGATGAAAGCATCGGAAACAGCATACCATTCAATGAAGGCACCCACCAGCATCACAGCACCTGAAAGGACTGCGGTGAAACGGACACCCATCTTGTCGAGGATGATACCTGCAAAAATCAGGAAGAATACGAATACGTTCAGGAAGGTCTCAGCGCCTTGCATGGTACCGAAAGCGGATGAATCCCAGCCACGACCTCCTTCTTCAATAGGTAACATCATCAAGTCCTTGATAGGAGACAAAATGTCCATGAAGATGTACGAACAAAACATGGCTAATGCCAACAGTAACAGGGCAACCCATCGCATGGTAGGATTATCCCTCAAAGTCAGTTTTTCTGTCATTACTTTGTGATTTAAAATTATTGATATTTAATTGATTGTCTTTAATCAGTTGGAAGCTGTACGACTTCTTTGTGGTAGCCGCTGATAACCTTGCGGGCAAAGTCGCGGATGGTCTCAATGCTGGCTCCTTCGATGATGCTGTTGTATGGAGCGTTACGGTCAATACCATCACGCAAGAATCCCTGAATTCTACCCATCCAATAATGGTTGTTCTCGAGGTCTTCTGAATGCTTCTTAATCATGAATTCCTTCACCTTCTTGAGGTCTTGCTCTCTTGGTCCGACGGTGGCAATGTTTTCGAGTTCAGCCTTGGCGATGTTCATAAGTTTCTCATGCATCTCCTTGTTGGTCTCGAAACCAATGAGCATGTAATACGAGCCTTCTGGACGCATGGTGACATCTCCATTGACTCCCACGCCATAGGTACCACCTTCGTCCTCACGAATCTTCTCGGTGTAAACGATATCGAGAATGTCAGTTAAAATGCTCATGTACAGCTCGTTTTCAAACGTGGCTTCCATCTCGCCATTATAAATCATATAACAAGTGGCCTTTGGAGTCTCCATGTTTCTTTCATAGTGACAGATATTGTCACGCTTTGGGAAGGTGAATCCAAAGTCTTTCCAGCTTTCTTTATTTTTCTTTGCCTTAAGGGCACCAAGATATTGGGTGACCATAGGCTCAAACGTTTCAGGGTCGATATTGCCGACGAAGGTGAAAACGAAGTTGTTGGGGTCAGCAAAACGCTTGGCAATCAACTCCATGCCTTTATTATAGTCAACCTTGTCATAATCTTCTGCTTTCATGCGTTTGATAATCGGGTGACTGTCGTACATGACGGAGTAGAGACTGTCGCGGAAGGTGGTCATTGGGTCGGATTCAGCATTCTCAAGAGAAGCTTTGGTACGACTGATGAAGGATTCGAAAGCTTCGTCATCTTTGTACATGTTGGTGAAACTGAGATAGGTAAGTTGCATGAGGGTCTCGAGGTCTTTTACCGAGCAACTGCCGCTCAAGCCTTCCGTATAGGTGGAGATGGATGCGTTGACGTATGCTCTCTTTCCTGCTAAGGCTTTACGAAGGTCGATGGCGCTGAAATTGCCTAAACCAGAGATGTTTATCATGCTGTTGAGATTCTGCAGCGTGTAAGGGTCGCAGTTGTCGATAGCAGAGTAGCCGCCAAAACTATATGCACTCATCAAAATCTCATCGTCTTTGTAATCGGTGGTCTTGTAGATGACTTTGATGCCATTCTTCAAAGTAAGCATGGTGGCATCGTATGCAGCGATGGTCTCACGTTTTGCAATCTTGCCCTGTTTTGGTAACTTGGCAATAAGTGGCTCGTTGGATACTTCTTCGACATAAGGTTCAACAGAAATGTTGTTGGCTTTTTCGAACATATCAAGGTATTCTTCTTTGGTAGGAAGGGTTTCACCTTCTTTTGCTGGGGCAGTCAGAATCAGCACGATATTGTTGTCGGAAACCATCTCCTTTGCCATGCTATTGACGGCTTCGAGAGGCAGGTTAGGAAGAATCTGCTGGATAAGCATATATTCAGTCTCGATGCCCATCAAAGGCTCATTGCTGAGAAAATGGTTGAGCATGGGGTAGAAGTAACGACCGGTTTCTTGCTTGTTACGTTCCTCATATTGCGTCTCATAGCGCTTCAGGATGTTGGCTTTGGTGCGGTCGAATTCGGATTGGGTGAAACCATATTGTGCCATGCGGTTGCTTTCGGTAACGATGGCTGTGAGGGCTTCGTCCACTCCGTCAAGGTCTTTGGCGTAAGCCGACAGTTGCCAAGCATCCTTCGTGTCTGAAATCATGAAGGTGCCATAACCTCCACCACCATAGATGAATGGTGGGTTAGGCTTCTGAACGAGTTCGTCGAGACGGTTCGAATACATCTCAGAAATCAGGTCAATGAAGATGTTTTGCAGCCAATAGTTGACGTTGCCCTTTTCTGCGTTAGGGGTCACGTCGTGCTTATAGAATACGCCAACCTCGTAGCTGGTCTGCTCCACGTCGCTGTTGATGCTGACGAGAGGCTCGTCGTTGTCGGCGACTTGAAAGCGGGTGCGCTCTGCTGGATTCTCAGGAGCTGGGATGTCAGCAAAAATCTCAATGATACGCTTTTCTATCTGGTCCACATCGACATCACCAATGATGATGAGTCCCTGAAGGTCAGGACGATACCATTTATGATAGTAGTCGCGCAGTGCCTGATGATCGAAATTAGCCACCACTTCTTCGGTGCCGATAGGCAGACGGTAACCATAAGGACTGTTAGGATAGATTTCAGGTAACATCTTGTCGTAGATACGCATGTCGGCGGTCTGTCCCTGACGCATCTCTTCGAGGATTACGCCGCGTTCTTTGTCGATTTCTTCACTCTCTAAGGACACGAAACTTGACCAGTCGTGAAGGATTAAAAGACTGGAGTCGATGAGTCCAGGATTAGTGGTCGGCACGTTGGTAAGCATGTAAACGGTCTGTTCAATGCTGGTCCAGGCGTTGACGTTCTCACCGAATTTAACACCGTTGTGTTCCATGTAGTTGAGAAGGTCCTTTCCAGGGAAGTTCTTGGTCCCGTTGAAGCACATATGCTCCAGGAAATGGGCTAAACCACGTTGGCTGTCATCCTCAAGGATGGAACCGACTTTCTGTGCAATGTAGAAGTTGGCACGTTCAGCTGGCTTTTCGTTGTGACGGATAAAATACGTTAATCCATTGTCCAATTTTCCAGTCCTGACGTTGGGGTCCAATGGCGTTGGGATGGCCTGCTGGGCAAAACTTGCTGTTGCCAATGCAGCAATGGCCAAGAAAGTGATAGCTAATCTCTTCATTTATAAATTATTTTTATACATTATTTCAATATAACTGTACAACAAATTTCTCTTCAAAATATTCTTCGTGGAACCATTTGTTGACAGGTGCTTTCTTATATTTCCAGTATTTGTTGATGGCCTGGAATTCTTCCTTGAGGTCGCCTCCTTTGAGATAAAGGATACCACCAGCTTCGATGTCATTGCGGAAACGCAGTTTGTTGCCGGCGAGATTTGCGATTTCAGGAAGTGTCATCACGGCGCGACCGGTGACGATGTCGAACTTCTCTTTAACTTCTTCGGCTCTCTTGTGCTCGGCTACAACGTTTTCAAGACCGATGGCGTCTTTAACGGCATTGACGACGGTGATTTTCTTTCCCGTTCCATCGATGAGATAGAATTCGGTTTGAGGAAAGTAGATGGCCAGTGGGATGCCCGGAAAACCACCACCGGTTCCGAGGTCCATGACTCTCATCCCAGGCAGCATCTCGAAGTATTTGGCGATAGCCAGTGAATGCAGGACGTGATGCTCATAAAAATGATCCATGTCCTTGCGGGAGATGACGTTAATCTTACTGTTCCAGTCTATGTAGAGGTCTTTTAATTGGTTAAACTGATTCCTCTGCTTATCTGTCAGCTCTGGGAAATATTTGAAAAGCTTTGTTGTATCCATTCGATATGATGTTTAACGACAGATTCTGATTGTGCGGACCGTGCCATCGCTCAGGGTTTGACGAACGATGTATATGCCGGCTGCCACTTCTCTGTCCTTTATTTCACGACCTGACAGGTCGAACAGGGTTTCGGAGACTACTTCGTTAGAGGTGTTGTTCTCGCCAACGGATGTCACTTCAACTGTGGCGGAAACAGGGTCGGATTCGCAGAATTCGCCGTCGAGGTTATAAACTGCAGTGACGGTATATTCAATGTTGCCGGGCTTGGGTTCCATGTCAGTATAGCGAGTGATACCGGAACAGCCAATCTCTGCAATCGTTTCTCCGTCACGGTATACTGCGTAATGGTCGAGATAGGAGCCTCTCCAGTTCCAGGTCACATTAACTCCAAATTGGCCAAGATATTCGTCCCAGAAGTATTGACATTCAACATTGTCGACGGGGTGACAGTCGAGACCGCAATTCATTTCATAAGTGGTGATATCGCCGACTTCAGGATAGCCATCCGAAGCATAAATCAGCTGTCCGCTCCAATCATAAATCTCGTAGGAAGCTTCTGACAAGGCGCCGTGAGAATAGCAAGTGTTGTCGTAAGTCCAGAAGAAAGTGACTTCTTGTCCCGATGGAGCAACGGCAGGTACTGTGGCTTCGCTGCCGTCCCATAAGCCAACACGTTCCACAATCTTACCATCTTCATCGAGGATGGCAATGAATGACATGTCCCAACCATTTCCTCCAGCATCGTGGAGCTCGAAGGTGAGGTCGCAGGTGGCTCCCACAGTGATGGTGTCACGCAGCACCTTGCTCATGCCGGCTTGATTGATGGAGTAAGCAGTGTAGTAGTAAGTTCCGGCTTTGGTAACGTCATCGTAGAAGATGATGCTTGGTTCAGTCTGATTTTCAAAACGATAGATGATTTCTCCATCACGCATCAACACGATGGTGTCGAGTGATGAAAGCGGCTCGTCGTTACGGGTTGAATATTCAGGATACAATTCAATCAACACTCTTAGGTCACCATCCTCAGAGACTGTCATCCCATTCAGCTGTTTAGGACAGTCATAATATTCTGCTACAGGATGCAGATTAAAGATGGCATTGTGATACCAGGGGAAGGAGTAGAAGGTCAGATAGAATCCGTCGATGGCATAGTAGCCATTGTCGAATCCTGCCCAGCCCCAGTTCATGTGGAACATATTGTTGTCGTCGTATCCATCGAGCACATAAGCATGACCGCCAGCATCACCTTGTGAGGCGTAATAGAGTGGCATGCCACCGTCGATGTTGTTTCTCAGATTGTTTTCCCATACGCTCTGACTGCCTTGGTATTGGAAGTTCATGTCGTTGCTGTAGCGGAAATAGTTGAGCAAAGCATCCGGGACGTCATCGGAATAGGCGCCACTGGCCGATGGACCATAACCCATATCGACACTGACGCCTGCATGATGCTCGAGCAATGCTGTGGCATCAACCTCGTCTTGTGGACTGGCAAAGTCAAGAAAATCAGCCATTAACTCGAAACGATAGGTGGCTTCTGCAAAGTTAGCTTCTTGCCAACCATAATTACCATAGTAGCTGTTGGCATAATAGGTGTGATATCCTTGACCATGGCGAGGCCATTCCCAGTAACGCATGATTTGACTCATGGCGTTGGCCACACAACCCGATTTGCAGTGACCGCTGAACACTGAAGATGGATCTTCGGGACACATGTTGTTGTATAAGTCGGTTTGGTTCCAAATGGAAGACATCAGAGGACCGGCTGCGCGGCTGATTCTGCTGTCGTTGATTTTTCCAGTTTCAGCGAGACGAGTCCAGTCTTCTTTAGCCTGCTCGGTGCGGACATCATTGTTCGCAATCATCTGAGCGGCTCCGGCTTTGTAATTGTCGAAATAGGTCATCAGTCCATCCGGAATGAAGTCTGCGTTGAAATTACTCTCAGTGGAATAACCGAGAATGGGCTTCATACGGTCATCGGCTGATACGATGACAAATCCCTTTGGGGATACTGAAAACACATAAAAGGCATTGTCGCCTTGCTCGGTCTTCGCCGTATAAACGAGGTCGGATTGACTGGAACGGACCGATGTGTTGGTGGTCATGAACTTGATTCCTAAAGTTTTAGCGCTTTCAGAGTCAACAGGATTGGCTTGTAGATTCATTACTGAAGCCAACAGAATAAAGAGTATGAATGATAGTCTTTTCATATTGAGAATATGTATTGTATTCAATTTAGAAATGGGCTTCAAAGATAGGGAAAAAAACGATAAAAATATCACCCATCTTGTGAAAGATGATAGGAAAAGATTATAGGCAGATTTTGGAGCTGCGCACCGTTCCATCGGAGAGTACCTGGCGGACGATATAGATGCCTGTTGCCATGCCTTTATCTTGGATTTCACGACCCGATAAATCGAAAACTGTCTCGGAGATAATATCTGCCTGTGTCGGAATAGGATTGATGATGTCGATGGGCTCGCTGCTGATTTCACCGACTTCTGTCGTGGTAAAATTCCAGTTCATAGAACTCTCAAATACAGTTAGATACGCGGCTTTTTGAAGGACCATGGCATCTTCATTGGCAATGGTCTCAGGGTGGGGGAGTCCCATTGGGTTTTCACCCCAGAAAGTGGCGTAGAAGGTGCAGGCGGTAAGATAAGTGCCAAGCATCGAAGGGTGACTGCCGTCGTTACTGAACAAATTGAGTTCGCTTAGGTGACGGGCTGTACGCCATGATTCTCCTGCTGGTGCAACAACACTTCGAAGCTGTTCTGCTATCTCACAATAAGCATGGGTCATGGTGTCCTGCATATGGTCGAAATCAACGAAATCAGCACTGCAATAAAGTCCTTGTCCATAATCCTCGCACTGCTGTCCTCCATCACGACGTCCCCAAGTCATATAAAATACAATTTGTGCATTTGGATTGTATAATGCAATGCTGTCGCGTAACCGCGTGGCAGCTGGATACATCGAAGCATAACGGTAATAATCTATGGATGGCATCTGACTCTGCTCCTGCAAAACCACATAATCCCATTTCCCCTGTCGGATAAGATTCAAAGAAGTCGGATTCTCCACGTGCTCGAAATAACAATGTCCCCCCGGTGTGTTGGAAGCATAAGTCATCGACTTGTGACTGTCAGTCAATAAATTGGCGATAGTTCCAGGTAAATCATTGACGGAGGTATAACTGTTTCCTAAAAATAAAACATTGATATTCTGAGAGTTGACTTTTGTTGTAATAAAAGCCAATAGATATAATAAAATTAGTAATTTTGTCGTTCGCTTAATCATTGAAATGGCTTTTCTTGATGAGCAAAGATACGATATTTTCCCGTTTAAACACGAATCATTCTGGATTGAAGTTCATGAAATTATTATTATTTATTTTCCTTTTGGCTTTTCCATTTTTTGTCCAGGCACAACGCATAACTCCCGAACAATATATTGAGACCTATAAGGATGTAGCAATTCGCGAGATGAAAGAGCATAAGATTCCTGCATCCATTACCCTGGCGCAAGGCCTTCTCGAGACCGGCTCAGGCAACAGTGCTTTGGCTCGTGAGGCAAAAAATCATTTTGGTATCAAATGCCACAAAGGTTGGACGGGTGACACTTACTACATGGACGACGATGAACTGAATGAGTGCTTCCGCAAATATGATAATGTGGATGATTCTTTCCGTGACCATTCCCTCTTTCTCTCTACGCGTTCGCGCTATGCTGCACTCTTTGAGCTGGATATTACTGACTATGAGGGCTGGGCAAAAGGTTTAAAAGCAGCAGGATATGCTACCAATCCTAAATATGCTCAACTGCTGATTGACCGTATCAATTTGTATGACTTGTCAAAATATGATAAAATCGCTCTCGGATTAATTGACGAGGAACAGCAGCCAGAGCCTGTGATTGCTGTTGTCGAACAAGAAGAAGAACTGGAAATCATGGAGCTAGCTTTCTCTCCGCAAAATAGAGGAGTGTTCGACTTGGTCGACATGACCCCGGCCGGTCGTTTCATTTATGAGAATAATGGTGTCCGTTTCGTGTTCGCTAAAGAAGGCGAAATTCCTGATTTGATGGCTGCTGAGTTTGGGATTTCTGCTAAGAAATTCTATGCATACAACTGTCTCTCCAAACCTCAGGAAATGGTGTTCCATAGCGGAGATGTGGTTTATCTTGCTCCTCTCAAAAACAAAAACCGTCACGAAAAAACCTATACCGTATCCTCCAGCGAGACACTTCGTGACGTGGCTCTCCGTTTTGGTGTGAAACTTGAAAAATTACAGACTATCAATAAGATAGATACAAGGGGATATCTTGAAATTGGTACGGTTGTGAAACTGAAATAATACCGATTATCTCAATTCGTCTTTCAGATATTGCGCTGTATAGCTGCGCTTGCATTTGACAATCTCTTCAGGGGTGCCTTCGCATAGAATCTCTCCGCCACGAGTGCCTCCTTCTGGTCCCATGTCAACGATATAATCTGCCATCTTGATGACATCAAGATTATGTTCAATAATCAGAACTGTATTTCCTTTATCTACAAGTTTGTTGAGTACATTTAACAATACTTTAATGTCCTCAAAATGCAAGCCAGTGGTAGGCTCGTCGAGTACGTAAAGGGTTTTTCCTGTGTCGCGTCTCGATAATTCAGCGGCTAACTTTACACGTTGAGCTTCACCTCCAGATATGGTCGTGGATGCCTGTCCCAGGGTGAGGTAGCCCAGGCCAACATCTTGCAGAGTCTTGATTTTTTGAATGATAGATGGGATATTCTCGAAGAACTCAACGGCTTCGTTGATGGTCATATCGAGAACGTCGTTGATGGACTTGCCTTTATAGCGTACTTCAAGGGTCTCGCGGTTATAGCGTTTGCCTTGACATTCTTCGCAGACCACGTTCACGTCGGGCAGGAAGTTCATCTCGATGACTTTTAGACCGGCACCTCTACAGGCTTCACATCGTCCACCTTTGACATTGAAGGAGAAACGTCCCGACTTGTAGTTTCGAATCTTTGCCTCAGGGAGTTCGCTATATAGCTTCCGGATGTCATCAAAGACTTTTGTGTAGGTGGCAGGATTCGAGCGAGGGGTTCGTCCGATAGGAGTCTGGTCGATTTCGATGATTTTATCAAGATTTTCGATGCCTTCGATGCTGCCGTAAGGAAGTGGCTCCTTCAGACTGTGGTAGAACTTCTGACTCAAGATTGGGGTCAGGGTCTCGTTGATTAAAGTAGATTTTCCTGAGCCAGAAACACCTGTAACACAAATCATTATGCCTAATGGCAACTTGAGGTCCACGTTCTTTAGATTGTGCCCGCATGCACCTCTAAGGATAAGATATTCGCCATTTTGGGACTTGCGACGCGTTTTGGGGACTTCTATGGCTTTGGTCCCGTTGAGGTAATCGCAGGTAATAGAATGACCCTGTTTGGTGTCTTCAGGTTTTCCGGCAAAAACTACTTCACCTCCGTGGCGACCGGCTCCGGGACCTATATCGATGAGATAGTCGGCGTTGAGCATGGTGTCTTTATCGTGTTCCACAACGATGACAGAGTTACCTATGTCCCGTAAGTCTTTGAGTGACTGGATGAGACGGTGGTTGTCGCGTTGGTGCAACCCAATGCTGGGTTCATCAAGGATATATAATACACCTGTGAGTTTGGAGCCTATTTGGGTGGCGAGGCGGATGCGTTGCGATTCGCCGCCTGACAGAGAGGCTGCGGAACGGTTAAGGTTGAGATAATCGATGCCGATATCGAGGAGAAAATGAATACGTTTGCTGATTTCGCTGAGAATCTCCTTGCCGATTTCCATCTGGCGACTGTTGAGTTTTGATGGAAGGTCTTCGACCCATTGACAAAGGTTGCGGATGTCCATGGAGGCGACGTCAGCGATATTCTTCCCGTCGATTAGGAAATATTGGGCTTCTTTTTTGAGTCGTGAGCCTTGACAGACAGGACATGTGACGTGGTTCATGAAGGAACCCGCCCAGCGAGTGATGCTTGCAGGAGCATCTTCGTTATTTTGTGACTCGATGAAGTTGATGATGCCTTCGAAATTGATTTTGTATGTTGAGGTGATTCCTAAGGCTTCTCTCTTTACCTCAAAGGTCTCGTTTGTGCCGTATAAGATGACATCGAGAGCTTCGTCAGAGATGTCCTTCATGGGGGTGTCGAGCGTGAATCCGTATTTCAGACCGATGGATTCGAGTTGTTTAAAAATCCAGTTGCCGGCTTTGTATTCTCCAGCTGGGGCCAGACCGCCTTTTTTGATGCTTAACTCTGGGTCGGGAATGAGTTTATCTTTGTCTACTACAGATATCTCGCCCAGTCCATTGCATTTTGGACAGGCTCCGTAGGGTGAGTTGAACGAGAAGGTGTTAGGTTCTGGGTCTTCGTAGGATAGTCCTGTGGAAGGACACATCAGAAGTCGACTGAAATAGCGTACTTCTTCAGTGTTGTAGTCCATGACCATTAAAAGGCCCTTGCCATATCGGAAGGCGGTTTGGACGGACTTCCCGATGCGACTTTTGTCGTCTTCCTTGACTTCGAGTCGGTCCACCACAATCTCGATGTTATGGGTTTTGTAACGGTCCAACATCATCCCGAATGTGATTTCCTGCAGCTCTCCGTCGATGCGTACCCGAGTAAATCCAGCTTGGCGGATTTGTTCGAAAAGTTCGCGATAGTGACCTTTTCTGCCGCGTACGGTAGGTGCCAGGATGAGGATACGGCGTTTGTTGTAGTCTTGGATGATTAAATCCGAGATTTGTTCTTCGGAATAGCGCACCATCTTCTCTCCGGTGTTATAGGAATAGGCTTCGCCGATACGAGCGTAGAGAAGACGTAAGAAATCGTATATTTCGGTGATGGTGCCCACGGTGGAACGTGGGTTTTTGTTGGTAGATTTCTGCTCGATGGAGATGACGGGACTCAATCCGGTGATTTTGTCCACGTCGGGACGTTCCATGCTGCCGATAAACTGACGTGCATAGGCCGAGAAGCTCTCCATATAGCGACGTTGTCCCTCGGCATATATGGTGTCGAAGGCAAGCGATGACTTCCCGCTGCCACTGATGCCAGTAATGACTACTAAGGAATCGCGTGGTATGGAGATATCAATGTTCTTTAGGTTGTTCTCGCGAGCCCCTAGAATCTCTAAATTTTTGTCTTCGCAGAAATCGTCCTTCATGACTTGGATTAATAACGAGGTATCTTGATGTCGTAGCTATTGCCAGTGGAGATGGTCAGGGCCTTGCTTCTCAGCCAGGGGTTATAGTATTTGAGCATCTTATACGTAGTTCCGTGGTCGATGGCAAATTGGATGAGGTCGGGGATGGATTCAGTCACAGTGACGGTTGTGTATTGTAGTGGTTGGTACCATCCTTCATCGCTGATGCGGAAACCATATTGTTCAGGATTCTCGGTGATGAGTTTTAGAGCCAGGATGCGGAACACATAACGTTCAGTCTCGTTGGAGAGAAGCATGTCGTAGTAGGAGTTCACTTGCTGTTCTTCGATGGTGCGAGATATCTTCCCGTTTCCTGCATTGAAAGCAGCAGCCGAGAGAGTCCAACTCCCGAATTTCTTATAGGAATCCTTGAGATAGCGGCATGCAGCAACGGTCTCCAGTTCTTGGTTGTATCGCATGTCGACTTCTTTATCGATTTCGAGGCCATAGTCTTTGGCGGTACCTTCAAGGAATTGCCAGAATCCGACGGCTTTAGAGGGAGATACAGCGTTTGTCAAGGCGCTTTCAATCATTGCCAGATATTTGAAGTCCTCAGGCAAACCATTTCGTTGCATGATGGGTTCGATGACGGGGAACCAGCGGCTGGTGCGTTTCAGGAGCAGCAGGGTGCTTGAGTGGAGGTAGGAGTTGACTAAAAGTTCGCGTTCAAGACTCTCACGCACGTAAAATCGGTCGAGTGGCACAGGTTCTCCGCAAAAGTCTAAGGCTTCTGGAAGGCTGATGTCGTGGGTGTTATGGTCGATATGGTCGAATACGAGTTCGCTTTCAGGGAAGTCGTCCATCGACATTTCGTCTTCTTGTTCAGAATTTTGGGCGGCGCAGAACGCTGTGATAGCGGCAACACCTATTAATAATATAGAGATTCCGCATGCGAGGAGAATGCTTTTAGTTTTCATAATGTGTTGAGAGAGTTGAATCGTGTAACTTGTCGTTATTATTCAAAAGGGCTGAAAAAGTCCTTGAAGAGAGGCGCATCTTGATCTTTTGCAGAGAGCAGAGGCTGGTCGATATTCCATTGAACATGGATGTCGGGGTCGTCCCATCGGATGCTACCTTCAGATGCTTTGTTATAGACGTTGGTGCATTTATAGGTAAACACGGTATCGTCCTCGAGGCAGACAAAGCCATGGGCGAATCCTTCTGGAATCCAGAACATGAGTTTGTTTTCGCTGCTGAGCACGATGCTTTCCCATTGTCCGTAGGTAGGGGAGTGGCGGCGCAGGTCGACGGCCACGTCCATGACGGAGCCTTTGACCACACGCACTAGCTTTCCTTGGGAGTAGGGAGGTCTTTGGAAATGGAGGCCTCTCAGCACGCCTTTCATGGATTTAGATTCGTTGTCTTGGACGAACTCCATGGTAAGACCTTCTTTAAAGAAACGCTCTTTGTTGTAGCATTCAAAGAAATAGCCACGCTCGTCATAAAACACGTCAGGTTTTATGACGAGCAGGCCATCGATATGAGTTTTAATGATTTCCATGGTTTAGAGGTGAACGCATTCGTCGAATGCAGCAGCTGCAGCTTCCATAATGCCTTCCGACATGGTAGGGTGGGGGAATACTGCGTGGATGATATCTTCGCCTTTGGCGCCGAGTTCACGGCAGAGGACAGCAGAGGCAACCATTTCGGTGACGTTATCGCCAACCATGTGGCAGCCCAGCCAATCGCCGGTCTTGGCATCGAAGACGACTTTGATGAAGCCGTCCTTGTTGCCTGAGGCGGTAGCTTTACCAGAAGCGGTGAATGGGAATTTGCCGATTTTGACTTCGTAGCCAGCAGCGATGGCTTTGGCTTCGCTGAGGCCGACGGATGCAATCTCTGGTGAGGTATAGGTACAGCCAGGGATATTGGCGTAGTTGAGAGGCTTTGGGTTGAGGCCGCAGAGTTTCTCTACGCAGATGGTGGCTTCGTGGTCGGCTTTATGAGCCAGGGCTGGTCCGTGGACGATGTCGCCGATAGCATAGACGCCAGGGACGTTGGTGCGGTAGAAGTCGTCGACGATGACTTTGCCGCGTTCGGTGGCGATATTCAGTTCTTCGAGACCGAGGTTATCGATGTTCGTCTGGACGCCGACGGCTGACAGGACGATGTCGGCTTCGACGGTCTTTTCACCTTTCTTTGTCATGATGGTGCAGACGCATTTTTCACCTGTTGTGTCGACGTTGGTGACAGAAGCTTCTGTCATGACTGTCATCTTCAGTTTCTTGAAGGAACGTTCAACTTGTTTGGAGACTTCTTCGTCTTCGTTAGGAACCACGTTAGGCAGGAATTCGACGAGGGTCACTTTGACGCCCATCGAGGTGAAGAAGAAGGCGAATTCGGAGCCGATGGCGCCGGAGCCTACTACGACCATGCTTTCAGGGAGTTTGTCGAGAACCAGGGCTTGACGGTAGCCGATGATTTTTTTGCCATCGATAGGCAGAGCGGGCAGTTGGCGAACGCGTGAGCCGGTGGCAAGGATGATATGTTCAGCTTCATAGACGTTGACATTTCCTTCGGCGTCGGTGACTTCCACCATACGGTCGGCAGTGAGTTTGCCATAGCCGGCGATGACTTCGACGTTGTTTTTCTTCAGGAGATATTGAACGCCTTTGCTCATGGTCTCGGCAACGCCGCGGCTACGGGCTACAACGGCTTCCATGTCGGGGGCAGCTTCGCCTTCGACTTTGATGCCGTAGTTTTCAGCGTGTTTGATATAGTTATATACTTGTGCGCTTTTGAGAAGGGCTTTTGTTGGGATGCAGCCCCAGTTGAGGCAGATGCCGCCGAGTTCAGCTTTTTCGACCACGGCAACTTGTTTGCCAAGCTGTGAAGCTCTGATGGCAGCTACGTATCCACCAGGACCGCTGCCGATAACGATGACGTCGTATTTCATAGATGTAGGTGATGTATATATTAATATATGTGTTTCGGGGCGCGAAGATACGAATAAAAACTCATATGGAATTCTCTTCCGGGTTTTCGTTTTGTTTTGTTTCGTTCACTTCGTTGGTTGAGAGGGATTTCTCTTGTTCTTTTTTCTCGCTGATGCGTTTGATGATTTTGGCCAGCAGGGCCCAAAGGACGAAGAATGCGATAACGCTAAAAAACCAGATAGCAGCCAATTGTAGGACCATATCATTTTTATTTAATGGGCAAAGATACGAAAAAAATGAATTTTTTTCTTTGAATTCTTGTTTTTAGTATATTTGTGGTGTAATTAAATTTGTTGCAGCTATGAATATAGATCCAAATCCAGTAAAGATTCTTTACGACGAAGAGAGTCTGCGCGACCGTGTCCTCATGGTGATGGCGGGTCGTGATCATACCTTGGGTATTACATTCGTCAATCTTTGCTATCAAGTCCTTCAGTTAGCCATTCAGGAGCATAAGGTAGAGAATGCTGAAACGACCTGTTACACGAACGAGGAGATTAGTCCGGAGGATCAGGTTCGAGTCAGTCGAATTCTTTGGGAGTTGATATGGTCGCACAAGATATTTTTGCTCTTTGGGCGCAGTCCTTTGCTTGGTTTGAGCAATGGTGAGGACCGTTTTGTGATGTATTAATGCGGTATTTTTGTTAAATTTGAGCCAAAATAGGCTGATTCGGCTAGGTAGTTGGTGCTGCTTAGCCGAATTTTTTATATATAACATACTGATTATCAATATATTGACCATATTGAATATTTTTTATGGATTTTTTTCAAAGATTTGCTTGTTGGTAACGGAAATTGTTGTACTTTTGCCGCGCTGAAATAGTTGAAGGTTTATCCTTTGAATTGATATAGATAGATAGCGTCCTGATAAGTAAAACGTAATAGGGCGTTACGCGGTGTAAGTAAGAGAGTCGGTTGACTTGTGTTGCATCGTGGGTTTTATAGACTTCAAGCCGCATGTTGCGGTGTGTATATTTCCCTCTCTACATCTTGGAAGGCATGATCTTGGGCTGTTTTGGCTTGAGTTAGAACGTAATGTCCAATAAAAGGATTGATAATAAACTAATTTAAAAATTAAACGTTAAAAATGCCGACTATTCAACAATTAGTGCGCAAAGGGCGCCAGAAATTGATCGACAAGAGTAAGTCACCAGCATTGGATTCATGTCCACAGCGTCGTGGCGTGTGTGTTCGTGTTTACACGACGACCCCTAAGAAACCTAATTCAGCAATGAGAAAGGTTGCGAGAGTTCGTTTAACCAACCAAAAAGAGGTTAATGCATACATTCCTGGCGAAGGTCACAATCTGCAGGAGCACTCAATCGTCATGATCAGAGGAGGTCGTGTTAAGGATTTACCAGGTGTACGTTACCACATTGTTCGTGGTGCATTGGATACATCAGGTGTTGACGGAAGACGTCAGCGCAGATCCAAATACGGTGCAAAACGACCCAAAAAAGCAGCCGCAAAGAAGTAATAGGAAAGTAGTAAATTAAGACTATTTGAGAAATGAGAAAAGCTAAACCAAAGAAGAGAATTATTCTTCCAGATCCTAAGTACAATGATGTGTTAGTCACCAAGTTTGTGAACAACATCATGCTTGAAGGAAAGAAGAATTTGGCTTATGAAATTTTCTACGAAGCAATGGATATCATTGAGGAAAAGCTCAATGAAAATCCTGTTGAGGTGTGGAAGAAGGCTTTGGCCAACGTCACTCCTCAGGTCGAGGTTCGCAGCCGTCGTATCGGTGGTGCAACCTTCCAGATTCCTTCAGAGATTCGTCCTGCTCGTAAGCAGTCAATCGGTATGAAGAACCTGATCAACTATGCTCGTAAACGTCACGAGAAGTCGATGGCCCTCAAGCTCGCTTCTGAGATTATGCAAGCCTATAAGGAAGAAGGTTCTGCTTTCAAGAAGAAGGAAGAGATCCACAGAATGGCTGATGCTAACAAGGCATTCTCGCATTTCAGATTCTAATATAATAGAAGAATAGATAGATACGATGGCTAACACGACTGAAAATAGAACAAACCTCTCTCTGACGCGTAATATCGGCATCATGGCTCACATCGATGCTGGTAAGACGACGACGACGGAGCGTATTCTCTATTATACAGGTCGTAGCCATAAGATTGGTGAAGTACACGATGGCGCTGCTACCATGGACTGGATGGTTCAGGAGCAGGAACGTGGAATCACCATCACTTCGGCTGCCACTACAGTTTTCTGGCATCTTAACAACGAGGCTTACAAGATTAATATCATTGATACTCCCGGTCACGTCGATTTCACTGTTGAGGTGGAGCGCTCGCTTCGCGTTCTTGATGGTGCAATTGCTATTTTCTGTGCAGTGGGTGGTGTTGAGCCTCAGTCGGAGACCGTTTGGCGCCAGGCCGATAAATATAAGGTACCACGTATTTGTTTTGTCAACAAGATGGACCGTGCAGGTGCTGATTTTTACAGAGTCTTAGAACAGATTCGCGAGCGTTTGCATGCTACTCCAATTCCTGTACAGCTTCCTATTGGCGCTGAGGACGATTTCGTCGGAGTCGTAGATTTGCTGAAGAACAAGGCATATGTGTGGGATGAGGAAGACAATGGCTCTCATTTTGAAGAGGTTGCAATTCCTGAGGATATGGTTGAGGAAGTCGAAAGATACCGCAACATGATTATTGAGGGAGCAGCTGAAGATAATGAAGAGTTGTTTGAGAAGTATATGGAAGACCCAGAGAGCATTACAGAGGAAGAGCTTATTGCTCAGATTCGTAAGGAGACGCTTGACTTGAAGATTTGCCCTGTTTTTTGTGGAGCATCTTTCAAGAATAAAGGTGTTCAGATGCTCCTTGATGGTATCGTCAATTATTTGCCGAGTCCATTGGATGTTGACCATGTAACGGGTATTAACCCTAAGACTGAGGAAGAAGAGATTCGCACAGCAGACCCAGAGGGTCCGTTCTGTGCTTTGGCATTTAAGGTTGCCACGGATCCTTTTGTCGGACGTCTTTGTTTCTTCCGTGTCTACTCAGGTACCTTAAAATCTGGTTCTTACGTCTATAATGCATCTACTGGCAAGAAGGAACGTATTGCAAAGATCGTTCAGATGCATGCTAACAAGCAGAATCCTCTTGAAGAGATTTCTGCTGGTGACATTGCAGCAGCAGTAGGTTTCAAGACTATTAGAACTGGAGATACGCTGACGGTAGAAAACAAGCCGCTGGTGCTTGAAAACATCAAGTTCCCTGATCCAGTGGTGAACGTCGCAATCGAGCCTAAGACTACTGCAGATATCGACAAGATGGACCTTGCTCTTGCCAAGTTGGTAGACGAGGATCCTACGCTTTTTGTACACCTTGATGAAAATTCAGGTCAGACCATATTATCCGGTATGGGCGAATTACACCTTGATATTATTATCGACCGTCTCAGAAGAGAATTTGGCGTCGAAGTCAACCAGGGTCGTCCACAGGTCGCATATAAGGAAACCTTTACACAAACTATTCAGCATCGTGAAGTCTATAAAAAACAGACCGGTGGCAAGGGTAAGTTTGCTGATATCGAGTTTACTATGGGTCCTGCCGAAGAGGGTGTTACAGGTTTGCAGTTTGTTGACGAAGTGAAGAATGGTGCTATTCCACGCGAATACATCCCAGCCATTGAGAAAGGCTTTAAGGGAGCTATTACCAATGGAGTGCTGGCAGGATTCCCTGTCGAGAGCGTCAAGATTTGCGTCACCGATGGTTCATTCCATCCAGTTGATAGTGATGCACTCTCCTTTGAGGCGTGTGCACATATCGGCTTCAAGGAGGCAGGCCTCAAGGCTGGAGCCGTCCTGATGGAACCTATCATGCGAGTAGAAATTCACTGCCCGGACGAATATATTGGAGATGTCACGGGTGATTTGAACAAAAAGAGATCAATATTGCGCGAAGTCATCGCAAACATTGGCTATCAGGTCATCAAAGCAGATGTGCCGTTGGCAGAGTTGTTTGGCTACATTACCACTTTACGTTCGCTGAGCTCAGGCCGTGCAACGTTCAACATGGAAATCAGCCATTACGCACCTGTCCCAGAAGCCATTGCCGATGTGGTGATTAAGAAAGCAAAAGGACTATATTTCATATAAGGAAATAATAACTTGTAAATAATAATTATTGTGAGCCAGAGAATTAGAATTAAGTTAAAGTCACACGATCACAACTTGGTTGACAAGTCAGCCCAGAAGATCGTGAACACGATTAAATTGACTGGAGCAGTTGTTAGCGGTCCTATTCCGTTGCCAACTAACAAGAAGATCTACACTGTCCTGCGTTCGACCTTCGTCCACAAGAAATCGAGAGAACAATTCGAGCTGTCAACCTACAAGAGACTTCTCGACATTTACAACTCGACCTCTCAGACGATCGACGCACTGATGAAGCTGGAGCTCCCCAGTGGTGTAGAAGTAGAAATCAAATTGTAAAAAACCTATCTAGTATTAAAAATTAAAGCTAAAGTAGCATGTCAGGATTACTAGGAAAAAAGATTGGAATGACTAGCATCTACGACGAAAGCGGCAAGTTAATCCCGGTAACGGTTCTTGAAGCTGGTCCCTGCGTAGTCACCCAAGTCAGAACAAAGGAAAAGGACGGTTATGACGCTATCCAGTTAGGTTATGACGAAAAGAAGGTGAAGAACACCCCTAAGGCTGAGCAGGGACATTTTGCAAAGGCCAACACAACCCCTAAAAAACTGGTGCGTGAATTTTCACGTTTCGAACAAGGCCACAGAAAACAATTAGGCGAAACATTAACCGTTGACGTATTCATGGAAGGTGAATTTGTTGATATCACTGGTATCAGCAAAGGTAAAGGCTTCCAGGGCGTCGTGAAACGCCACGGATTTGCTGGCGTTGGACAATCAACTCACGGTCAGCACAACCGTTTGAGAAAGCCAGGTTCCATCGGTGCCTGCGCATACCCTTCAAGAGTATTCAAGGGTTTACGCATGGGTGGTCAGATGGGTAACCACAGAGTAAAAGTAACGAACTTGCAGATTGTGAAGATTGATGCAAGTAAGAATTTGTTGGTGGTGAAGGGCGCTGTTCCAGGCCACAAGAATGGTTATATAATGATTGAGAGATGGAGTTAACAGTTTATAACATCAAAGGTGAAGATACCGGCCGTAAGGTTGAGCTGAATGACAACATTTACGCTATTGAGCCTAACGAGCACGTTATGTATCTGGCAGTGAAACAATACCTCGCCGACCAGCGTCAAGGAACTCACAAGTCAAAAGAACGCAGCGAAGTTGCAGGCAGCACCCGTAAGCTCTTCCGTCAGAAGGGTACCGGTGGCGCCCGTCGTGGTGACATCAACTCTCCAGTTTTGAGAGGTGGTGGCCGTGTATTTGGTCCTAAACCACGTGATTACAGCTTCAAGCTGAATAAGAAGGTCAAGGCTCTCGCCCGTAGATCAGCCCTCACTTGCAAAGTCAATGATAACGAAATCATCGTCGTCGAAGACTTTACGTTCGATACCATCAAGACAAAGCAGATGGTCAATGTCCTCAATAGCTTCAAGGTCAATGGTAACCGTAATATGTTTGTGTTTGCAGAACCAAACCGTAACGTTGTGCTCTCGGCTCGCAATATCCAGCGCACGAATGTCGTTTTGGCCCGCAATCTGAACACTTATGATATTCTGAATGCCAAGAAGATTTTTGTCACCGAAAGTGCTCTCAAGCCTATCGAAGAAATCCTTGGATAATGTTTAACGATTAAAACACGAAAAGAGATGATTATCATAAAGAAACCTGTCATTACTGAAAAGATGACCGCAATGAGCGAGAAGCTTAATCGCTATGCATTTATCGTTGATGTCAATGCCAACAAGATTCAGATCAAGGAAGCTGTTGAAGCTCTCTATGGTGTGAAGGTCACTGCTGTCAACACGATGAATTACGAAGGAAAGTCCAAGTCACGTTATACTAAAGGTGGTGTCATCACTGGTAAAGCTAATGATACCAAGAAGGCTATCGTGACCTTGGCTGAAGGTGAAACAATTGACTTTTTTAGCAATATCTGAAAATGGCTTTAAAGAAATATAAACCTACGACACCAGGTCAGCGTTTCAAGGTTTTGAGCGCATTTGACGAGATCACGACCGACAAACCTGAGAAGTCATTGCTTGCTCCTATGAAGAGCACAGGTGGTCGTAACTCCAGTGGTAAAATGACTGTTCGTTACAGAGGTGGCGGACACAAACAGAAATACAGAATCATCGACTTCAAGCGCGATAAGGAAGGTATTCCAGGAATCGTTCAGTCAATTGAATACGATCCAAACCGTACCGCACGTATCGCCCTGGTCAACTACAAAGATGGTGAGAAGCGTTATATCATCGCTCCTGCAGGTCTGAAAGTCGGTCAGGAAGTTATCTCCGGCAAGGGTGTTCAGCCAAATGTTGGTAATACCTTATACCTGAGTGAAGTCCCATTCGGTACTATTATTCACAACATCGAGTTGCGTCCAGGTCAGGGCGCCAAGATGGCAAGAAGCGCCGGTTCATATGCACAGCTTATGTCACGTGAAGGCAAGTATGCCATCCTGAGAATGCCTTCAGGCGAGACTCGTATGATTCTCCAAGCTTGTAAAGCTACCATCGGTTCCGTTTCCAACGGTGACCATAACCTCGAGAAGTCAGGTAAGGCTGGTCGTAGCCGTTGGCTGGGCCGTCGTCCTCACAACCGTGGTGTTGTTATGAACCCAGTCGATCACCCAATGGGTGGTGGTGAAGGTCGTGCCTCCGGCGGTCACCCACGTTCACGTAAGGGTCTGCCAGCAAAGGGTTACAAGACTCGTACGCCAAAGGCTGCTTCAAACAAGTACATTATCGAAAGAAGAAAGAAGTAATAATCAGGAAAAGCGCATAATTATGAGTCGTTCATTAAAAAAAGGTCCATATATCCACTACAAACTCTATCAGAGAG